>Ga0315909_10009932_pt1 | contig 10219 bp, 9 predicted proteins | sample LakEriMetagenome_11_FD_203527 | JGI IMG/M metagenome (GOLD analysis project Ga0315909, IMG submission 203527) | Freshwater fungal communities from buoy surface, Lake Erie, Ohio, United States - Buoy 2 MA125 | ecosystem: Environmental > Aquatic > Freshwater > Lake | place: USA: Lake Erie, Ohio...
CAGAACTGGAGTAAGACCAGTTGTCGCCCAAACCTATGTGGATCTTCTGAACTCTGGAATCACTCCTATCGTTCACGAGTATGGCTCACTTGGTTGCAGCGGAGATCTTGCCCCACTAGCTCACTGCGCAATGGTCTTGATGGGCGAGGGAAGGGCAACAGCAAGTGACGGAGTAGAAAGAGACGTCCCTAGTCTCTTAATGGAGGCTGGAATTAAGCCAATCGAGTTACAGGAAAAAGAAGGCCTTGCACTTATCAACGGAACAGACGGCATGCTCGGCATGCTTATTCTTGCTCTTGCCGATCTAGAGAAACTTTGTGATCAAGCAGACGTAATTGCTGCAATGAGTGTTGAGGCTCAAATGGGAACAGATCAAGTCTTTAGACCAGAGCTCCACGAAGCCCTGAGGCCTCATCCAGGACAGGCTAAGAGTGCTGCAAACATGTTTGCAGCACTTGCCGGTTCTGAAGTAGTTGCATCCCACAGAGAAGGCGATGACAAAGTTCAAGATGCGTATTCGCTGCGCTGTGCCCCGCAAGTGGCAGGAGCGGTAAGGGACACCGTAACTCACGCGAGCCTTGTTGCAACCCGTGAACTTGCAGCAACAATTGACAACCCAGTGGTTTTAGAATCTGGCGAAGTGACATCCAACGGAAACTTCCATGGGGCACCGGTAGGTTACGTGCTCGATTTCCTTGCTATTGCAGCAACAGATTTGTCATCTATTTCTGAGCGAAGAACAGATCGGATGCTCGATAAGTATCGCTCGAGTGGATTAAGTCCTTTCTTGGCTGGGGATGCTGGTGTTGATTCAGGATTGATGATCGCTCAGTACACGCAAGCGGCCCTTGTATCCGAGAACAAGAGGCTCTCAGTTCCAGCAAGCGTTGATTCGATTCCTTCTTCTGCAATGCAGGAAGATCACGTCTCTATGGGCTGGCATGCAGGCAGAAAGCTTCGAAAAGTTTCAGACAACCTAAGACGGGTTCTAGCGATTGAGCTTGTAACCGCAGCCAGGGCTTTAGAAATGCGCGCACCGCAAAAACCCGCCAAGGTCACTGGAGAGATGTTGTCCAGGCTGAGAAAAGTAGTTCCAGGCGTTGGACCTGACAGGTTCTTGGCTCCTGAGCTTGAAGCTGCCGAAACTCTGTTGCGCTCTTAGTCGATATCTCTTCTCATGCTCGTCACGAGCGCAACAAGTGAGAAAACTGCTCCGTAAGCTAGCAACACCAAGGTTGCCATACCGGGGGTCAGGTAATCCGCAGTGTCGACTCCAATAGCAGCTGACTCAAACTCGATGGCAAGCATGCCGGTGATAGCACCGGTAGGTAACCACTTACCAGCTTCTACAAAGAGCAACAGAATTATTGGCTCAACTACAAACAGCCATACCAAAGTAGAAACAATAGCAATCAACTGGTTTCTAATCAGCGAGCCAATTGCGACACCAACAACTCCAAGCACCGCTCCAGAAAGCAGTGCAGCTAGAGAAAGATTCAGGAACACGGCTTCGCTCGGTTCGGCCACGTTTTCGAAGAAGCTCAAGGTATACCAACCAGCAGCTACTGCAAATCCAACTGAAACAATTTGCATAAGTGCTCCAGCCAAGGCAGCAACTAGCAGCTTGGCTCCAAGCACCCTGGCTCGCTTTGGTGAAGCCAAGAAGGTAGCTACGGCTGTTCCGTGCCTGAACTCACCAGACATAATCAAAATGCCAAGGATGATGGCGAAGATGTATGAGCTAACGGCGTTGGCGTAAACACCATCAACCATGGCCTGATCCTGAAGTGAACCAAATAATCCAGTTTCATCATCCGCGATAACAATAGGGGTCACCACGGTGCTCAGAACAGCGATAAAGATGCTTGCTAGAGTCAAACCGTAGGTAGATTTCGAGTAGCTTAGCTTTCTAAGCTCTGCAAAAACTAGCTTCATTTGTTTCCTCCTACAGCAAGCTTTAGAAACGCCTCTTCAAGCGTTCCTGTTCCGATGACTTCTTTCAAGCTCCCTTGAATCATCAGCTCACCTTTGTTGATGATGATTACGTCATCAACGGTGCTTTGCATCTCCGCTAACTGGTGCGAGGAAACCAAGATTGTCTTACCCTGACTTGCTAGCTCTCTAAGAAATCCACGCAACCAGGCAATACCAACGGGGTCTAAACCATTTGCGGGCTCATCCAAGATCAGCACCTTCGGGTTTCCAAGTAGTGCACCTGCCAAACACAAGCGCTGCTTCATCCCAAGCGAATACTTTTTGGCAGGTCTTTTAGCAGCGTCTTCTAGATCGACAAGTTTCAAAACCTCATCGACTCGTTTGTCTTGGATGCCAGCCGCAGCTGCCATCACCTTCAAGTTCTGTCTTCCGGTTAGACCGCCGTGAAAACCGCGGGAGTCTAGAACTGCACCGATCTGGCTCAGCGGATTCATTAGCTCTTGGTATGGGCGCCCAAGTATCTTGGTGATTCCAGATGTTGGAGCAGCTAGGCCTAGTAGGCAGCGAAGGGCGGTGGATTTTCCTGCACCGTTAGGACCAAGTAGTCCTGTGATCTTTCCTTCTGCAACTGTCGCACTTAGGTTATTTACCGATGTGACTTTGCCGTATCGCTTTACTAAACCAACGAACTCAATTGCAGCCAACTGTTACCTCTTCTGCTTTGTGCATACTAAGGACCTTATGTCCACCTTCAATCCTAACTAGATTGCATTTGTTCAAGCACAGGATTTCATCTCGTGGCAGAATAGAGGGATGACTACACATACACATGTTGCTTCAATCAAAACCAATCACGGCGAAATCAAGGTAAATCTATTCGCCCTTCAGGCGCCAAAGACAGTTGAGAACTTCGTAGGTCTCGCAACTGGAACCATCGACTGGGTTCACCCAAGTCGTGGCCCACAGGCAAAAGGTACCCCGCTATACAACGGCGTAATCTTTCATCGCATCATTCCTGATTTCATGATTCAAGGTGGAGACCCAACCGGAACTGGAATGGGCGGACCTGGCTACCAGTTCGGTGACGAGATTCACCCAGAACTAACTTTCAACGAGCCTTACAAGCTAGCTATGGCTAACGCAGGCCCCGGCACCAACGGCTCACAGTTTTTCATCACTACTGCACCAACAACCTGGCTATACGGAAAACACACCATCTTCGGAGATGTTGTTGATGAAGCAAGCCGCAAGGTTGTGGACAAGATTCAAGCTGTTGACACCAACGCGTCTGACAAGCCGCTTGATGATGTGGTTATTGAGTCCATCTCAATCGAAACTCTCTAGAGCTTTCCCTTGGCAAGATTGAAATCGAGTCAGCCAAAAGTTACTGTTTGGCTGATTTCGATCAATCTGCTGATTTGGCTAGCCCAAGTCATTCCTGGCTCCGGTGTCACGAACACACTTTTATACGCACCGCTTCTAACAACCATCGAGCCCTGGCGAATGCTCACCGCAGGGTTTGTCCACTCGCCCGATAGCCCTTGGCACATTTTGATAAACATATACTCGATTTATATCTTTGGTCGAGTTATCGAACCAATGCTTGGCCCAGCTAGATTCTTAGCTCTTTATCTGATTTCAATCATTGGTGGGTCAGCGATGGTGTTGTGGCTTGGAAGCCCAGTCACCCCAGTTGTTGGAGCATCAGGAGCGTTTTTTGGTTTGATGGGCGCTTACTTCATCATGCTAAAAACCATCGGCGATAACAGCGGGCAGCTGCTTGCGCTGATTGCCGTGAATTTAGCTTTCGGATTTTTCTTCCCGAGTATTTCTTGGCAAGGTCACTTAGGTGGCTTACTTGCCGGAATAGCAGTTACTGCCGTTTATGCCAGAACCAGATACAAGTCAGCGCTGACTCAAAAGATTCAAGTTTTGGGTGTGCTAATTGTGATCATTGCGCTGATTGTTGCGGGAGTGATTTTTCGGTTAGGACCGATGTTTTCTTAGAGAATTACTTCCAGCGGGTCGACATCATGAAGCCGACCATGGCAATTCCAAAACCAATCAGGATGTTCCAGTTGGAAAGATTCAGTGGTGTTGCAGCTCCTAGTGGGAACTGTGCGCTGGTCACGTAATACGTGATTATCCAGAACAATCCAACAATCATGAATCCAAACATCACAGGCTTGAACCAAACTGGGTTTAAGGCATCCTCAGAGTTTCTTGACTTGGCTACCTTCTCGATCTTCGGCTTGCGCTTAGGAAGCTTTAGAGAACGCTTTTTTGGTAACGACGAGTCGTCTTCAGGGGTCGCAGTCAATTTAGGCATGGTCATAATTCTACAAGTAGGCTTTGATTAAGATGACCAAGATTCTTGTACTGGATAACTATGACAGCTTCGTTTACACGCTGAGTGGCTATTTACAGCAGCTTGGCGCCACAACCGACGTAGTTAGAAACGATGCCGTTAGCGCCAAAGAGCTTCCAGAGCTAATGAAAAAGTACGATGGAGTGCTAATTAGCCCAGGACCCGGAACCCCCAAGGATGCTGGACTCAGCATAAACGTTGTTCAAATTGCGCTAGAAACTAATCAGTCGGTTTTTGGAGTTTGCCTAGGTCACCAAGCTATCGCAGAGGCCATGGGGGCAACTGTTACCAGCGCTGAGGAGCTAATGCACGGTAAGACTAGTGACGTTGAACACGACAACAGCCTGGTGTTCAAGGACGTCCCTAAATCTTTTAGGGCCACCAGATATCACTCCTTGGCCGTTGTCGATAAAACGGTTCCCAAAGACCTTGTTGTAACCAGCCGTACCAAAGGCGGCGTAATCATGGGTCTGCAGCACGTATCAAAACCTATTTACGGAGTTCAGTTCCACCCGGAGAGCGTACTCACCGAGGGTGGTTACCAGATGCTCGGAAACTGGCTTGAATCAATTGGACTTAAAGGAGCTGCGGAAAAAGCTAAGAAGCTAACGCCGATGATAAAGCTCTAGTTTCTAAGGGCTTGGCGACGGCGACGGCGACGGCGAAGTTGTTGGAGTCGGGGTTGGTGTCGGGGTCGGGGTTGGTGTCGGGGTACCCGCAATACAGTTCAAAATCAATGTGATGGTTTGTTTCTGTGCCGCAAGGCCAGCCGGTATTGACTGAGACGCAACTATGGTTCCCGCGGAGCCCCCACCAGAAGTACAGGTAGCGGATGGTTGAACCAACACGTTGAAGCCAACATCAGTTCCCTCCATTGCGCGCCTAGCATCGGTTGCCCCCATGCCAACAACGGATGGAACCAAAACCTGACCGTCAGAGACCAGAAGTTTTACGGCAGAGCCTTCCTTAACCTGTTCGTTTGCGGCGGGGACAGATTCAATTACTTCGCCTTTGGCTATCGTCGCGGAGTTTACTGACGTGATTCCACCAAGGATCAAACCAGCTTCTTCTAGTGCTTCTTTAGCTTCGGCTTCCGTTAGCCCAGACAAAAGCGGAACAGCGGACTCGGATTTGCCAGAGGAAACAAAGACCTCGATGGTGGTTCCGGCTGGAACTTTTCTACCACTCGGTGGATCAGTTCTTATTATTAGACCTTCTTTTACAGAGTCGTTTACTTCAGCCACTCGTTGAACCAAAAGCCCCTGGTCTTTCAAAGTTTGACTTCCGTCTGCAAACAGCTCACCAGTTACATCCGCCACCTCGACACCGGTTGCACTGTTTGAATCGATTGGAGAAAAAGCTCCACCTAGGGCAACAAGCCAAATAATCAAACCAACTAGCGTTACTGCAACACCAGAGCCAACACCCCAGAGCAATTTAGGGGAGGGCAGCTCTTTAGCAACTCGTTCACGAACAGTTATTGTCGTGGTGGGCTCGCCAGCGGCATATTCGATACCCACTTCTTTGAAGAAATCGTCTGCGCTTACAGAATCAATAACCTCTGTTGGCATCGCCTGCTGCTCTGCGACAACTGTGGTCTTTGGGGTGAATCCTGTTTTAGGAAGCGACTCTCCACGAACGGCTGCCAGTAGGTGCTCACGGAACTCCTCGGCAGTTTGAAAACGCTCTTCACGGTCTTTAGCCAATGCGTTTAGAACAACCCGGTCTAGTTCCGGCGTGATTTCCGGATTGTGCTCGGAAGGCAATGAGACTTTTTCACTCACGTGTTGGTAAGCAACTGAAACCGCGGTATCACCTTTGAATGGAGGTCTTCCCGCCAACATTTCGTATAACAAAACACCCATGGAATAAAGGTCAGTTCTAGAATCCACAACTTCTCCACGAGCTTGCTCTGGCGAGAAGTACTGCGCTGTCCCAACAATCCCAGCGGTGTGAGCCTGAGTTTCTGATGAATCGGCAATTGCCCGAGCAATTCCAAAGTCCATTACTTTTACCTGGCCATCATTGGTGATCATGATGTTGGAAGCTTTTATGTCACGGTGGATAATCCCAGCTTTATGAGAAACCTCGAGAGCACTAAGAACGCCCTTGGCGAAGTCAACCGCTTCTTTCAGGCTTAGCTTCTTGTCGTGCATGATGTCGCGAAGCAGTCTTCCGTTTACGTATTCCATGATTATGAACGGAGTCTTGATTGGGCTTCCGTTTGCGTCGGTTGAAGATTCTTCGCCGGCATCGTAGATGCGAACGATAGTTGGGTGTGCCATCTTGGCCGAAGCCTGGGCTTCTTTGGCAAAGCGAGATTCAAAAGATTCGTCGTTTGCTAGATCTGACTTTAGGAGCTTAATAGCCACCTTGCGTCCGAGACGAAGGTCGACTCCTTCAAACACGTCAGCCATACCACCGCGCCCAATGAGCTCGCCGATTCTATAGCGGCCAGCCAAGACGCGTTCTTGCTCAGACAATTATTTCTCCCCGACTCTTCTTATCCAATAATACCAAGCGCAATCTCACTAGCCGCCTCCGTTGGAATCCGGACTAGGGCTTTGAGTAACTGTGGGACTAGGACTTGGAGTAACTGTGGGTGAGGGGCTAGGACTAGGTGCGGCTTCACCTTGGATGTAGTAGAAAATTCTCACGGTAGAACCAACAGCTACCTGACCAAGACCTTCGGCCTGATAGACATCCAAGATTCTTGGATCACTTGGGTCTAATGCCTCACCTGCCACAGCTTCAACCAAAAGGCCCTGTTGGGTCAAAAATGTCGTCGCATCGATGACTTTCTTACCCACAACATCAGCTAGAAATACACTCACGGTGGAAATTGGTCTGTCTGGAGCTGGAGCGGTGGGCCTCTTAGAAACTGAAATAGAAGAAGGGCTTGGTGAAGGACTCTGCTCCGAAACCAAGCTCACAATAATTGCAATCATCACGGCTCCCGCCGCTACAGCCAAAACTCCGATGAGGGCCAACCAAGGCCAAACAACTGGCAACTTCGCTACTGGCTCGGTGTCTGGTGCGGTAGCAGTGTCATTCACTTTTGTCACAGGAGCACTTTGCGGATCGAAGACTTCGGTGGCTGAGACGCCTTCAAGTTGCAACCTCAGCGCCCTTGCCCTGTTTGATAAATCAAGAGCACTTCCAGGACGTTGATTTGGCTTTTTTGCCATACAAGACAAAATGAGCTCTTGAACCCGTTTATCTACGTCGTCGCCCATCGCCGGTGGCTTGTCGTTTATCTGGGCCATAGCGATAACCATTTGAGATTCCCCAGTAAAAGGTCGTCTTCCAGTTAGCGCTTCGTACGCGACAATCCCAAGTGAGTAAATGTCAGTCGATGGCGTCGCAGGCTTTCCAGTTGCCTGCTCGGGGGATAGGTACTGCACTGTTCCCATGACCTGACCAGTTGCGGTTAGAGCAACTTGATCAGCAACTCTGGCAATACCAAAGTCGGTGATCTTAACTTTTCCAGATGGCGTAATAAGTAAGTTTCCTGGCTTGATGTCTCTGTGAACAAGTCCGTCTTCGTGGGCAGCGTGTAGCGCTTTAGCGGTTTGCTCAACAATGCTTAGAACTTCAATTTCAGTAAGACGAATTCGCTTTTCGATAATTCGAGCAAGTGAGTCTCCAGCAACAATTTCCATAACCAGATATGCCGAACCGGAACCTTCCCCGTAGTCGTAAACGTCGGCTATGCCAACGTGGTCCACTCTGGCCGCATGACGGGCCTCAACGCGGAATCTTTCTAAGAAGCCTGGATCTCCCATGAACTCTGGCTTTAGAATCTTTATCGCGACGTCCCGGAGGATAACCTCATCATGCGCTCGCCAAACCTCTCCCATTCCCCCAATGGCAATGCGATCAACTAGTCGGTATCTATTTCCATAAATTTGCCCAGCTTCTGGTTTCATTTACCAAGCACCACCCGGAAAAACTCTCTGGCAACGGGTGCAGCGGTTGCATTTCCGCCGTAGCCGCTGTCTTTCCCGCCACCGTCTTCAATGACTACGGCGATAACAAATCTTGGGTTAGTTGCTGGAGCAAAACCGGTGAACCAAAGAGTTGGCCTAACACCCTCGCCGTTTTCGGCAGTTCCGGTCTTACCTGCAACCTCTATGTCGGTAATCTCCGCGTTAGAAGCAACACCGTTCGAAACAGAATCAATCATCATCAACTTGATGCTCTCTGCTGTTGCAGCAGTAATCGGTTGTGAGAACACCTGAGGCTTTGGGGCATCAATTACCGAGAGGTTTGGACTAATGACGCTTTCGATGAGGTTAGGCTTCATGAGAACCCCACCGTTAGCAATTGCTGAGGAGATCATTGCCATTTGAAGGGGTGTTACTCGAACGTCATACTGACCAAAAGAACTCAGGGCGAGCTGAGCATCGTCTAGCTCTGGAGGGAAGGAACTCGGGGTGACCATCATCGGAATTCTTAGTTCCTTGCCAAACCCAAAAAGTTCTGCTTGAGCGCGCAAGCGATCTTGACCAATGTCCAACCCAAGCTCAACAAATGGGATGTTGCAACTAAGGGACAATGCTTGAAGCAAGGTAACTGTAGCTCCACCACTTCCGCATGCTCGTTGGGTTGAGTTAAACACTTCAGAAGTTGATCCAGGAAGCTGAATCGAAACTGGGTTTTCCAAAGTCGAGTCATTGGTATACAAACCAGATTCCAGTGCAGCGGCTGCCACCACTAACTTGAAAACCGAGCCCGGGTGATACAGGTCCCCGCTAATTGCCTTATTGATAAGTGGATTAGTTGGGTCAGCTTCTAATCTTGCATAGTTATCAGCAACAACCTGGTTATCGTGGCCGGCTAGCTCGTTGGCATCAAAGCTGGATTTCGAAACCATCGCCAGGATGTTTCCAGTTGCAGGGTCAAGTACGACTACAGAACCCTGTAGATCCCCAAGAGCATCCCAGGCGGCCTGCTGCATGACTGGATCAATGGTTAGCTCAACTGCAGCACCAGAAACTGGGTTTCCCGACAGCACCGCGTTGAACTTTTCAAAAAACTGTGAGGAGCTTTGCCCCGAAAGGTAAGAGTTAAGTGCTGCCTCCACACCCGTTGCTCCTCTAAAAACTGAGAAGTATCCGGTAACGGAGGAGTACATCTGATCTTCGTAAACGCGTAGATACTTATAAGCATCATCTGACTCAACCGAGCTTGCTATTGGCTTACCATCAATTAATATCGGTCCACGAAGTGTTTTGTAACCCTCGTACAAACTTCTTACGTTTCTTGGGTCTTCAGCTAGTGCTTCGTTGTCCACCGCTTGAATCAATGAAGCCGAGATAAACAGCGCAACAAACATGGTCGCCACAACTAGCGATACTCGCTTGAGCTCTCTAATCATCGGATCACCAACTTAGAAGCGTGATAAGTAGTCGAGTCTGAGAGCCTAAGTAGCATCGCAATAATCACCCAGTTGGCAAGAAGGGAAGATCCACCAGCTGCCAGCAAAGGAGTTGTGAGCCCTGTCAGGGGCAAGATTCTTGTCACCCCACCAATGACGACAAACACCTGAAGAGCAATAACAAACGCGAATCCAACGGCTAGAAGCTTGGCAAATTCATCGCTATGACTAAAGCCAATCTTTAGGCCCCTTGCAACCAATAAGAAATAAAGGGCAAGAATGGCAAAGAAGCCAATTAGCCCCAACTCCTCCGCGAGGCTGGCAATAATAAAATCACTTTCGGCAAGGGGAACAAGCTGAGGGACTCCGCCACCCAATCCGGAGCCAAAAACGCTTCCATTTGACATGCCAAAAATTCCCTGAACAATTTGATAACTACCGCCCGCGGCGTCATAGTTTTCTGGCGCGAATGGGTTCAACCAAGTGTCGAATCGTCTGGAGACATAGTCCAAAACTCTTGAAGCTACCAAGCCACC
>Ga0315909_10009933_pt1 | contig 10216 bp, 11 predicted proteins | sample LakEriMetagenome_11_FD_203527 | JGI IMG/M metagenome (GOLD analysis project Ga0315909, IMG submission 203527) | Freshwater fungal communities from buoy surface, Lake Erie, Ohio, United States - Buoy 2 MA125 | ecosystem: Environmental > Aquatic > Freshwater > Lake | place: USA: Lake Erie, Ohio...
GTCGAACATGGAGGTCGATGCGGAGAGGATGCGCGCGAACCTGGACCAGCTGCACGGTGTCGTGTACTCCCAGTCGGTGCTGCTCGCCATGGTGTCCTCGGGGATGCTGCGTGACGACGCCTACCGCATCGTGCAGGAGTGCGCAGCGAGGTCGATCGACAACGGCACCGACTTCCGTTCGGTCCTTGCCTCCGATTCGCGGGTCACACTCGGTGCCGACGAACTGGATCCCGCGTTCGACCCGGCGCGCGTGCTGCGCAACGCCGGCCTCGGCATCGCGGCTCTCGACGCCGTGAGCCTGCAGTGACGCCGTCTACTCGGCGGAGATCCCGGCCTTCTTCAGCACGGCCGGGCTGACGCCCACCTCGCGCCACGCATCGAAGGTGATGTCGTTGCGGTCGCTGAACTTCTTGGCCACCTTCACGAACTTCGCCTCGGCCGCCTTCACCTGCGCCGGGGTCTTCATGCCGGCCAGTTCGTTGCGCAGGTTCAGTCGCTCCTGCACGAGACGGACCTTGGTGACCGGGTCGGCAGAGCGCATCTCCACGTTGATCGCGGTGAGACGCTTTGCTATCGACTCGGGGGTTCGCTTGCGGCCGCGCCGCGGCTTCGTCGCCTCGACAATCTCGAGATACTCACGGATGATCTTGCCCTCTGCCCGTCCGTTCGCAAGCGCCTTCTTGTGGGCCTGGGTCATTGCTGTCTTTTTCGTCGCCATCTTCGTTCCGTGTCGTCTGGTGTCTGTGTAATGAATTGTTGTGAAGTCGTCCAGTGCGGGACGAATCGTGAGTTTCGAAATGCAATTTATGTACTTTTCTTCCATCTGTCCGCTTGTAGAGTGCAATCGGTGACTGCTGATTTTTCCCATACGCCACAAGGACTTCCCGAACTAGACAGTGTCCGTGCGGCACTGCGCGACCATGTGTTCCAGCATTCGCTGAAGACGGGCGATTTCACCTTGAAGTCGGGCCGGAAGAGCACCTGGTTCCTCGACACGAAGCAGACTGCCTGCCGCCCCGACGGGATCGTGCTCGTTGCCGACGCGGCACTCCAGGTCATTCCAAGTGACGCGACGGCGATCGGCGGTCTCACCATGGGAGCTGACCCGGTGGCCTTCGGTGTGGCCGCGGTCGCCGCGACGCGCGGGGTGAACCTGCGCAGTTTCAGCGTGCGCAAGGAGGCCAAGGACCACGGCGTCACCGGGCGTCTCGCAGGTGCACTGCAGCCCGGCGACAAGGTCGTCATCACCGAGGACACCGTCACCCGCGGCACGTCCCTGTTCGAGGCGGTCGACGTGGTGCGCGAGTTCGGCGCAGAGGTGGTTCTCATCACCGTCATCGTGGACCGCGGCGGCACGTGCGCCGCCATGGCCGCGGATGCGGGAATCACGTACGCACCGCTCCTCACCGCGCCCGACCTCGGCTTCGAGTACGGCAGCTGACCCGTCACGGCGCGATGCGCGATGGTCGCCGGCTTGATTGCCGCACGGACACGTGCGGATGGGAACATGTTGTCATGAGGAAAGCGACACCCCTGTTCGTGCTCGCGCTTGCACTGAGCGCGTGCGGCGGCTCCGGCACGACCGACACGACATCACCGTCGGTCGACACCACTGTCCCGGCCACCACGGATCCCGTAGCGGGCAAGCTGGCCCCCGTCACGATCAACGTGACCGTCGGGACGGACAGCGGCGCTGACCGGCGGGAGAACGTGGCACTCGGTTCGCCGGTCACCGTGAACCTCGTGAACCCCGGCGGGGACGACGAGTTCCACCTGCACGGCTACGACCTCTCCACCGGGGAGACCCCAAAGGGAGTGACATCGTCCATCAGTTTCACCGCGGACAAGGCCGGCGAGTTCGAGCTGGAGAGCCACGTCTCCGGTGACGTGCTCGTGGTCCTGGTCGTCTCGTGAGCCTCCAGGACCTCTTCGCGCTCACCGAGCACGGCGCCGACGCGTTCGTGGGGTCCGGCCATCCGTACCCGTGGGGCGGTCTCTACGGCGGGCACATCGTGGCGCAGGCCCTGGTTGCCGCCACGCGCACAGTGGACGAGGGTTTCGTGCCCCACTCAGTGCGCGCGTACTTCATCCGTCGCGGCGACAACTCCGAGACCGTGCGCTACGAGGTGGACCGCATCCGCAACGGGCGCAGCTTCGCCACGAGGCGCGTGGTGGCGCGCCAGTCATTCGGGGCGATCCTCAACCTGGAGGCCAGCTTCCAGGTGCGTGAGGAGTCAGCGGAATCCTCTCCGGTCCCGATGCCGGAGGGTGTGCCGATGCCCGCTGACATCCCCGCCTTCGCGGACACGTGGATGGGCGCGTTCCAGCAGAAGGACGTGGACAGGTCGCTGCGTTTCGGGAACCGCGACGGCAGCGGACAGCTGATGTCGTGGTACCGCACCACCGAGAACTTCGGCGGGAACCAGCTGCTGAACAGGTGCGCTCTCGCCTATCTCTCCGACGACCTGCCCACCGGTGCTGTCATCCACGGCGTGCCGGAGCTCGCGCGCTTCTGGAACGTGGAGAACTCGTTCTTCTCGGCCAGTCTCGACCACACCGTCTGGTTCCACCGCGACGTCGACATGACGAAGTGGCACCTCTACGAGATGAACTGCCATGCCTACGTGAACGGCCGCGGCCTGGCGTTCGGCTACGTGTTCTCCGAGGACGGGACCCACGTGGCCACGGTCGCCCAGGAGACGCTCGTGCGCCTCAACAACAAGGGTTGACACAAACGAGAACGGCGGCCCGAAGGCCGCCGTGTCGGTGGTCGAGACCGGCGTCGATCCGGTGACCCCACGCTTTTCAGGCGTGTGCTCTGCCAACTGAGCTACTCGACCGTGCCGTCACCGCATTGCTGCGACGACAGACATATGTGCGTTTCCGCCATATGGCGGTCCCGACGGGACTCGAACCCGCGACCTCCGGCTTGACAGGCCGGCGTGAACTCCAACTTCACCACGGGACCAGGTGTGTGACCACTTGGTCTTGGCACCCCCAACGGGATTCGAACCCGTGCCGCCACCTTGAAAGGGTGGTGTCCTAGGCCACTAGACGATGGGGGCTCGGACGACTCCGGTTGAGAGCACCTGAACACTATCGGCGCACCACCGCGTTCGTGCAGGGGGTTGCGCGCCGTCTGAACATGGTCGGGCCCTTCCGGACCCCGGGCTGACGGGTTTCGCCCGCCGCTACGGGGTGTCGCCGGCTGACTGGGCCTCCACGATCCACTCCAGCAGCCACCCGAGCCACCCGTAGAGGTGCCACTGGGCGGCCACGGGGTCGTCCTCGTCCCACTCGGGTTCGGTGTCGTCCTCCGTGACGTCGAGCAGGGTGCCGAGCACGAGTCGGAGCGAGTTGACCGTGAGCATCAGGCGCGTGATGTCGGCCTCCGTGAGCGTGCCGTCCGCGGCCAGCATCCCGTCGACCTGGTCGATCGTGGCGAGCCGCGCCGTGACCAGCTCGTCGCGCATGAACCTCTGGTACTCCGCGTCGGCCTCTGCGTCGTCGTTGTAGGCGACTGGGAAGAGGCGCGCCACCCGCGGGTCGTGCGTGTCACCGGAGACGAGTTCGCGCAGCTGCGACGCGAACGACCGCAGCGCCTCGCGCTCGTGGTCCTCCAGCTGCAGCGTGAACGTGCCGTCCGCGTTGCGCAGGACCGGGCCCGACTGGCGCCGCCGCCTCATTCCCCGCCGCCCTTGCCGTCGCGCTCCATGGTGGCCCAGAGCCCGTGCTCGTGCAGCCGGAACACGTCGATCTCGGCCTTCTCCCGTGCGCCGGAACTGACCACGGCGCGGCCCTTCTCATGCACGTCGAGCATGAGCTCCGTGGCCTTCTCGAGCGAGTACCCGAAGAGCTTCTGGAGCACGAAGGTCACGTACGACATGAGGTTGATGGGGTCGTTCCACACGATGACCACCCACGGGTTGTCCGGGGTGACGGTGGTGTCCTCCTCCACCATCACGGCCTCGTCCGGCATCACCGAGACCCGCACGGACGGGAGGCGCACGGGGGAGACGATGTTCACGCAAAACATTGTGCTGCCGATTGGTCGGGGTTGCATGCCCCTCCTACGATGGTCTCCTGTGTCACTGCGCGTCCGCCCCGTTGTCCCGTCGCGCCTGACGCCCGGGGGCCACAACTCGTCCCGCACCCCGCGCAGCGTGCTCGGCGGGTACGTGGCGCTCATGAAACTGCGGGTGGTCGAGCTCCTCCTCATCACCACGGTCCCCACGATGGTCCTGGCCGAGGGCGGCTGGCCATCGTTCTCGCTCATTCTCATCACGTTGGTGGGTGGGACCCTTGCTGCCGGCGGCGCGAACGCGATCAACATGTACATCGACCGGGACATCGACGGCCTGATGGAGCGCACCAAGAACCGCCCCCTAGTGACCGGCCTCATCGCCCCCCGCAACGCCCTGGTCTTCGCTGTCGGGCTGGAGATCGTCGCCTTTGCCGTGCTGTGGGCCGGCACCAACCTGCTGGCGGCCTGCCTGTGCATGTCGGCAACCCTGTTCTACGTCTTCATCTACAGCCTCTGGCTGAAGCGGACCAGCAAGCAGAACATCGTCATCGGCGGCGCCGCCGGGGCCGTGCCGGTCCTTGTGGGCTGGGCCGCGGTGACCAACTCCCTCGCCTGGGAGCCCTGGCTGCTGTTCCTGGTGATCTTCTTGTGGACCCCGCCCCACTTCTGGGCCCTCGCGATACGCCACAGCGACGAGTACCGCGCCGCCGGGGTGCCCATGCTCCCGACGGTCGAGACCCCCGCCAAGGTGGCCACGGCCATGACGGTGTACTGCGCCGCGACCGTGGCGGCATCGCTGGCCCTCGTGTGGGTGGCCGACCTGGGGCCGGTCTACGCAGTGACGGCAGGGGTGCTCGGGGCAGTGTTCCTGGGGGGCACAATTGCACTAGGTCGGGCACCCACCGCAGCGGGCTCCATGAGGCTGTTCTCCTTCTCGATCACCTACCTGTCGGTGCTCTTCGTGGCCCTCACAGTGGACGTCCTGGTCCGCTGAATCACCTTCAAACTGGCGCAATCGCACTACTTGCGTCACATCGCGGGATTTCCGATTGGCGAGGGGTCGGTGGATAGTGTTGCCTTGTTTACTATCGGCATGAGCACCCCCTGTGTCCCTGTGGACAGACGGGTTGCGTCTGGGAGACCTTCGGCAAATGACGACCATTGATACGCACGCAGGCGCCCCGGCCGGATCCGCGCGACCCGGTCTGGTGGCAGCGGTGGCGAACTGGCTGACGAGCAGCGACCACAAGAAGATCGGTCGCCTGATGGTCGGTGAGTCCCTCGTGGCCGCCATTGCCGCGGCCGTCATCGGGGTCGTCATCGGTCTCGAGCGGATGAGCAGCGGGTACTCGATCTTCGACGGAGATGCCACCCCGCAGCTCCTCGCGCTGTTCCGCTACCTGCTGGTCTTCGGTGCCCTCGCCCCGCTCGCTCTCGGTATCGCCGTGGCAGTCGTGCCCATGCAGGTCGGTTCGCGAGCGATCTCCTTCCCGCGCCTGGCCCAGTTCGGTTTCTGGGCCTGGGACCTCGGGTCCGTGATGGTCATCATCTCGATCATCGGCAACGGTGGCCCCGGTGGAGGAAACACGGACCTCGTCGACATGTACCTGCTCGGCGTGGCGCTCGCAGCCGCGGGACTGGCCGCCGCGGCCGTGTCCGTGGCGACAACGGTGCTCACCTCGCGTGCGCCCGGCATGGGGCTGGACGACATTCCGGCCTTCTCGTGGGGCGGCCTCGTGGGTTCCATCACGGCTGTCCTGACCCTGCCGGTCACCATCGGCACCGTCGCCTACCTCTACGTGGACCACACCTACGCGAAGGCAGCGTTCGGCGGGAACAAGGCCCTGGCGGACCACCTCCATTTCGCGATGACGCAGCCCGCCACGTTCGTGTTCGCTGCGATCGCTGTCGCGGTGCTCGCGGACATCGCACCTGTCACCGCCGGTGCACGCCAGCCGCTCCGTGCCGCCGTGTTTGCCGGCATCGGGCTGGTGTCGGCCGGCGCGCTCGGTGCCGTCACCCAGTCCCAGCACGTGCTCTCCACCGACGGCTCGGCCGGTGACACGGTGAGCAGCGCGCTCCCGTACCTGATCTTCAACGGGCTGCCGGTGCTCGGTGTCCTCGTCGCTCTTGGTGCGAGCCTGTTCGTGCTGAAGGTCGGCAGGCCCAGGGTCAGCGCCCCGTTCGCGTTCGCGTTCCTCGGCACCGGGATGGTGTTCGTGGGCATGCTCGGCGGGATGCTGCAGAACTTCAAGGCGGCAGGGCTTGCCGGCACCGCGTTCGAGGAAGGCGCGACCACCTACGTGGTCTACGGCACCGTGATGGTCGCCATCGGCGCGTTGCTCCACTGGGCACCGAAGCTGTGGGGCGTGGCCGTCCCGCAGGGCAAGACGCTCCCGCTCGTCGGGCTCGCCCTGCTCGGCACAATCCTGTCGTCGTTCCCGAACTACATCGCCGGCTTCGCCGACCAGCCCGCCGGCGCGGTGGACGGCTTCACGTACAGCGGACCGATCGGGCTGTGGAACGGCCTGACCGCGGCCGGCCATGCCCTTGTTGCACTCAGCGTTCTCGCGACGGCCGGCGCGATCGTCTCGGCACTGCGCTCCGGTGAGCGCGCCGGCGACGACCCGTGGGACGGGCACACGCTCGAGTGGGCGATCCCGTCGCCCGCCCCGCACGACAACTTCGAGGCTCTCGCCACTGTGTCGTCCGCAGAACCTGTCCTTGACGCAAAGCCCAAGTCGGAGGTGTCGGCATGACCATCGCCCTTCCCCAGCGCGGTGAGCCCGCCCCCCGCCGCCAGGTCTTCGTGGCGACCGCCATCGCAGGCGCCGGCATCTCGATGATGATGGCCGGGATGCTCGCCATGTGGATGAAGTTCCGCGCGGCCGCACCCGTGCGCGAGTCCTCGGACGGCTTCTACATCATCAAGGACTGGCTGCCCGAGGCCATCAAGATCCCCGAGGTCGCGGCGAACACGATGTTCGTCACGTTCTTCGTGGCCTGCTTCATGGCCCAGTGGGCCGTGTACTCCGCGCGCCGTGACGACGCCCGGCACCGCTCCATGGCCCTCGGTCTCACCGCCGGCATCGGTGTGGCGATCGTGAACGCGCAGGTCGCGGTGTGGAGCCAGATGGGAATCGGGGTCCGTGACGGTGCCTACCAGAGCATGTTCTACGCCATCACCGGGACCATGCTCGTCCTTGTCGCTGTCGGCATCGCGTTCAGCGTTGCCGCGTTCTTCCGTTCGGTCGGCGGCCGCGGCGACGACATGCAGGTCGTCTCCGCGCACGCGTTGTATTGGTATGTGCTCACGGGGATCAACATGGCCCTGTGGTTCCTGGTGTACGTGCAGAAGTAGGTCACGATGTTCTCCTCCGGCTCCAAGTACTTCCTCGGCATCGCAGGGATCTCCCTGGTCGCGTCGGTGGTCTATGCCTTCACGGTGAACCCGTCGGACCTCGGCGCAGTCGCGCTGCTCGGCCTGATGGTCGTCGGCGGCTTCCTCGCGGGGATCAACCTCCACAACGGCAGCGGAGACGCGGCCACGGTCGAGGAGGCTGTTGCCGCCGCGGCCCCCGCACCACGCGACAGCGCGTGGCCCGCGCTGCTCGCGCTCGGTGTCGCCCTCACACTCGTCGGTCTCGCGACCGTGCCCGCGGTGTTCGTCGTGGGTCTCGCCGTGATGGCGGGCGGGGCAGCCGAGTGGCTGACCACCAACTGGGCCGACCGGGCATCCAACGACCGTCGTTTCAACAACGACGTGGTGCGCACCAAGTCGATCGGGCCGCTCGAGTACCCGGCCGCGTCCGCAGTCGCGCTCGCCGTGGTCGCGTACCTGTTCTCGCGGGTCATGCTGAACATGTCGAAGTCGGGCGGGGCAATCGCATTCATCGTTGTCTCGACGATCATCGTCACGGTCGCGTTCCTGGCTGCCTACAAGCCGTCGTTCCGCGGCCGCCCGCTCGTGGCCGTCATCGTGCTCGGTGCGCTGGTGCTCGTCGGTGCGGGCGTCTACACCGGGATCGACGGCGAGCGCGCCCAGCTCGTGAAGTACGCGAAGGAAGACCCGTTCTCCATCAAGCACCGCGAGTGCGGGCCCGAGAAGGGCGAGCACTACGACCACCACGCCGGCAACGCCGTGAACCTGCGCGCAAACGTGCTCGCGACCGTGTTCGTGAAGGACGGGAAGGCGTACGCAGAGCTGATCGGCATCCAGAAGCCCGTCAACACGATCACCATCGCACGGTCGAACGACGTGAACATCCTGTTCCGCAACCTCGACGAGAAGGAGCACCGCATGGTGATCCACCTCGGCGAGCAGAAGGTCGCCGACACCGGTGTGGTCGAGAAGGTCGAGAACTGCACGCAGCTCGCCGGCAAGAACCAGGAGCAGCTCCTCACGGTCAACATCAAGAAGCCCACCATCGCGATGAAGGACGGCTACAAGATCGAGGTGCCCGGCGCCGAAGGCGAGATCGAGGTGATCGTGCCGTGACGACCCCCACCGACCACACCGCAGGGAACCAGACCACAGACAAGAAGATGGACATGAAGCCGACCCCCAAGACAAAGCGCAGGGTTCTCGCCGCCACCGTGGCGGGCGCCGGCCTGTTCCTCACCGGGTGCGCCCGCAACGCCCCGCAGGACATCTTCCAGCCGAAGGGCCCGAACGCGCACGACATCAACCAGCTGCAGAAGCTGGTGTTCCCCATCGCGGGCATCGTCGGCGTGATCGTCCTCGCCCTCGCGACCTACATCTTCCTCAAGTTCCGCGACCGCGGGCAGGAGATCCCCAGCCAGGCGCACGGCCGGCCGATCGTGGAAATCACGCTCACCGTCGTGCCGGCGCTCATCCTGAGCGTCGTCGGCGTGTTCACCTTCCGCACCATCTTCGACCTCGCCGAGACGAAGGACACCGAAATGGTCATCAACGTGACCGGCCAGCAGTGGTGGTGGGAGTACGACTACCCGGTCCAGGAGGACTTCGGCATCAAGCAGCCGATCATCACGTCCGGCCAGCTGGTCATGCCCGTTGGCACGAAGGTGCTCCTGCGCGAGACCAGCCGCGACGTCATCCACTCGTACTGGATCCCGGCGCTGAACGGCAAGAAGGACGCCGTGCCGGGCCGCATCAACCTGCTGCGCCTCGAGGCCGACAAGCCGGGCATCTACGCCGGCCAGTGCACCGAGTTCTGCGGCCTGTCGCACGCGAACATGCGCATGGAGGCCGTCGCGCTGTCCAAGGAGGATTTCGCCAAGTGGGTCGCCAACCAGCAGAAGCCCTACGCGGCCCCCGCGGCGGGGACCCTCGCCGCCGAGGGCGAGCAGGTGTTCCTGAACCAGTGCGTGCGCTGCCACCAGGTCAACGGCCAGAAGCGCGCTGACGGCACTCTCGCCATCGCCGCGCCGGACGAGAACGTCTACTCGGGCGCCGCGCCGAACCTCAGCCACCTGATGACGCGCAACACCTTCGCCGGCGCCATGTTCGACCTCATCAAGAAGTCGTGCCGTGACGACGTCTGGAAGGCCAAGCCCGAGGAGTTCGGCGCCAAGTACCTGGCCGGCGTCTCCGAGGAGTGCCTCAACGCCACCGACCTGCGCGCATGGCTGCGCAACGCGCCCGCCATGAAGCCGATGTACGCGGACCCCACGAAGCTCGGCCCGACCGACGGGAAGTACCGCGGCATGCCGGCGCTCGGCCTCTCCGAGTCCGACATCGACAAGCTCGTTGCCTACCTGCTGACCCTGAAGTGACCGGAGAACACCATGGCGATCATTGAACGACCCTCATCGGCACCGGCGGTCCCCGCCGTGGCCACGCCGAGCTCCAGTCTCGGCGCCCTCAAGCGACCGATGATGGAGACCGGCTGGAAGTCCTGGCTGTTCACCGTCGACCACAAGAAGATCGGCATCATGTACGGCGTCGTCGCGATGTTCTTCTTCATCGTCGGCGGCGTGGAGGCCCTCCTCATCCGTCTGCAGCTCGCGCTCCCGGACGGCAAGATCCTCAATGCGGACGTCTACAACCAGATGTTCACGATGCACGCGACCACGATGATCTTCCTCTTCGCGATGCCCATGGCGGCCGCGTTCGCCAACTACTTCCTGCCCCTGCAGATCGGTGCCCGTGACGTCGCGTTCCCGCGCCTGAACGCCCTGTCGCTGTGGCTCCTCGTCATCGGCGGCATC
>Ga0315909_10009935_pt1 | contig 10214 bp, 12 predicted proteins | sample LakEriMetagenome_11_FD_203527 | JGI IMG/M metagenome (GOLD analysis project Ga0315909, IMG submission 203527) | Freshwater fungal communities from buoy surface, Lake Erie, Ohio, United States - Buoy 2 MA125 | ecosystem: Environmental > Aquatic > Freshwater > Lake | place: USA: Lake Erie, Ohio...
ACAGATTAATCTTTGCATTGGGTATTCGGTTTGTTGGTGAAACAACTGCTAAAACCTTAGCCAATGCTGTTTCACACTTATTAGACTTTAGCAAAAAATCAGAAGAAGAACTGTTACAATTAGAAGATGTGGGAACTAAAGTAGCAAAAAGTATTCAAGGCTTTTTTGGAAACCCACAAAACATTGCGATGCTGCATGTACTTGCAGAATTAGGATTGCAATTAGAAAATAGTAAAAAAGAAGTGCAAACTAGTGGGAACTTAGTTGGACAAAGTTTTCTATTTACAGGAACATTGGAGCAACTAAAAAGGTCTCAAGCAGAAGCAATGGTAGAAGCAGCAGGAGGAAGCATATTGGGTGGGGTAAGTAGCAAATTAAACTATTTAGTAGTGGGTGCAGATGCCGGAAGCAAACTTGAAAAAGCAAAAAAAATAAACACGATTAAAATTATCACTGAACAAGAATTCATCAACCTGATTAACTAATAAAAATGCTAGTACCTAAAACGCTTCAATTCTTAACCAAACTTAAAAAGAATAATTCACGAGAATGGTTTAACCAACATCGCGATGACTATGATGCAGCAAAAGAAAACTTTATTGAGTTAGTCAATCAAATATTATCCAACAGTAGTCAATTTGATCAAGACCTAAGTATGCTAACTTATAAGGATTGTATTTTCAGAATCAATAGAGATGTACGATTCAGTAAAAATAAAGACCCCTATAAAAATAATATGGCTGCTTATTTTGTAAAAGGTGGAAAAAAATCGTGGCTAGCTGGATATTACTTTCATTGTGAACCAGGAGGTAAAAGCTTTATTGGGGGCGGATTGTATGGCGGGGAACCTGATCAAATTAAAAAAGTAAGACAAGAGATTGACTATAATTGGTCAGCGTTCAAGAGTATTTTAGAAAATAAAACATTTAAGAAAATATTTGGAGACCTTTCAAGAGAGGAGGGCATGTCTTTAATAAGAGAGCCCAAAGGATATGAAAAAGACAATCCTGCAATAGACTATATTAAGTTGAAAAATTTTATTGTTTCTGTTTCCGTATCAGATGAAGAATTAACTGATAAAAAATTGATAAAAAAAATAATTACTTGTTTTGCGGCCATGCAACCCTTATTGCGATTCTTAAATAGGGCAATGGAAGATTAACCTATTACAAGTGATGTCCTTAATTATTTAATCACGGTTCTATATTTTACAACCGCATAACTATTGATTTTTTTAAACTTCAGTTGCTCGTTCTTAACGTTAACCTGAATATACTCTTTAAATAAGCCTTTCGTATCGTTGAAGCCGATTAGGCAGTCTAGAGAAGACTTTCCTGGCTTTATTGAGACAATAGGGGTAATACCAAAATTGGGAATAGTAATCATTTCAGAAGCCCTAATTTCTTTGTACTGTATTTGAACTTTGTAATTGAAGGTCTTGCTGGTTTCATAAATATTCACCGAAAATTTCCAATTATTGACATTGCCCATTCCATCATCAATAGGCACAGCATAAGTAGCAATTGGTTTTTTAGATGGAAGCTCCCGCTCCTCAGAAACACTAGGCGCTTTAATTATCACACTATCCAGCTTCGTTTCATTTTTCTTGTTTTCAATAGCAGTACAACTGATGCTTAAAATCAATAATCCAAAATATACAATTGCTCTCATTAAAAAAATATTGCACTCAATTTATTAAATAATTCAATATCGAATTACATCTCCAACTAGTTCATCAGTTAAGAGTTTTTTGAGAACAGGGTGTTCCATTACTTTAGTATAGTCCATCCATTTCCCGTTCACTTTTATTTTCCTTGCGACCAGGCGAATACCATGACTATAATCGGCATACCAGTTAACATGCCCAGTATATAAGGGTTGTATGGGTTTGCCATCTAGCAAATGCCATCCATAAATGGCCACCCGATTTGATTTAGAAGATCTTGATAGGAGATCACTAATTACTACATCTTTTTTAATTCCTGCAATCAATCCTTTTTGTTGTTTACGCTGTCCTTCAATAATTAAATGATGCTGCCACATGGTTACCGTACTATCACGATGAATATACATGGGTACAGGAGCGAGTTTTACAACCGCATTGGCATATATGTCATTCACCATTTTACGTGTAGGCAAAAAACATTGTAAACTATCTGCTATCAACTGAGCAGCAATGGGTGTTAAAGGAATTCTGGCCCAATTATTATTGTTGCCTACACTGAGGTAGTCGGGCATTACATAATAAGTTGCCCGATTTACTTTTCCTGTAGCGGAATCTTTTGCAGATACATTTATAGGAACTAATTTTAAAAGAAATGCCGGAATATTTCCTGCAAGTATTTCATTCACCGCAGATGAATCACGTTGCTTCCACTGCATACGCAGCACATCAATATAAAACTGTTCGCCTGTTTTTTGTGTAGTAGCTGATTGATTCTTTGGCAAGTACAATTGATGTCTGCATCCAATGCAGCCAACCATGAACAGCAATAATATCAATCGACTTATTCCCATGAAACAATTGTGTATTATAATAATCCATTCGCCAACATATACTCCGCAATTTGTACTGCGTTGGTTGCGGCTCCCTTTCTTAGGTTATCGCTTACAATCCACATATTCAAGGTTTTGTCTTGAGATTCATCTCTCCTGATTCTACCTACAAATACTTCATCTTTTTCATGCGCCCACAATGGCATTGGATAAATTTGATTAGGCAAGTCGTCCTGTACAATAACACCTGGAGCAGCAGCCAATATCCCTTTTACATCGTCTACTGTAAAGTCATTTTCAAATTCAATATTCACACTTTCACTATGACCGCCTACAACTGGAATACGTACTGTTGTTGCAGTCACACGTATTGAATTGTCTTGCATGATTTTATTGGTTTCTAATACCATTTTCATTTCTTCCTTGGTGTATCCGTTATCTAGGAATACATCAATTTGTGGGATGACATTTAAATCAATAGGATACTTATACGCCATTTCTCCTTCTACTGCTTTTCGTTCATTAAATAACTGGTCTACTGCTTTTTTACCTGTACCCGTAACACTTTGATAAGTACTAACCACCACACGCTTAATTTTATATTTCAAGTGCAATGGCTGTAAAGCAACAACCATCTGAATGGTAGAGCAATTTGGATTGGCAATAATATAATCTTCACTAGTAAGCACCCCAGCATTTACTTCAGGAACTACTAATTTTTTGGTAGGGTCCATTCTCCAAGCAGAAGAATTGTCTATGACTCTAATTCCAGCTGCTGCATATTGTGGGGCCCATTCCAAAGAAGTACCACCTCCTGCAGAAAATATTGCTACGGCAGGTTTTGCTGCAATACCATCCGCCATACTAACCACTCTATATGCTTTGCCTTTAAAATTGACTTCTTTACCAACCGATCTTTCTGAAGCTACCGGCACTATTTCTGTTACCGGAAAATTTCTCTCTGCTAATACTTGCAACATTTTGGTTCCTACTAAACCAGTTGCGCCAACTACTGCTACTTTCATTTTGTTCCCCCCTGTCTCCTTTTATGGAGTTTTAGTGTTAAAAAAAAGGCCTTCCAAATTGGAAGGCCCGTTAATATGAATCAGTTTAAAACATACAAACACCTTCCACTTAGAGCGGTTTTTTGTTACGTTTTATATTTTTAATCATGGTCATCTAAAAACGAATATACAAGCTTTCAATTAATTACCCAACTGAATATCAAAATTGACCAACTGTACAAACTCGTCTAATCTTGCATCAATATCTGCTTTATTAATTTCTCTTAAACGTGCTGTGCCAAATTTCTCTACGCAAAAAGAAGCCATTGCACTACCTACAATAATAGCAGTCTTCATGTTTTCAAAAGAAATGTCCTTGGTTTTAGCAATATGACCAATGAAGCCACCAGCAAAGGTATCACCCGCACCAGTTGGATCAAATACTTCTTCTAAAGGCAATGCTGGTGCAAAGAATACTTTGCTACCATGAAATAATAAAGCACCATGCTCCCCTTTCTTAATAATTAAATATTTAGGACCCATCTGCATAATTTTTGCAGCAGCTTTTACTAATGAATATTCACCACTCAACTCACGTGCTTCGCTATCATTTACCATCAATAAGTCTACCATTGCCAAAGTTTGCTTCAGGTCGTCCATGGCAATTTCCATCCAGAAATTCATGGTGTCCATCACAATCAACTTTGGTCTGGTTTTTAATTGCTCAATCACACTTCTTTGCACGGAGGGAGCTAGGTTGCCAAGCATCAAGAACTCGCAGTCTTGATAGCTATCTGGAACTACAGGCTCAAAACTTCCCAATACATTTAACTGAGTGTCTAATGTATCGCGGGTGTTCATATCCATATGGTAGCGACCACTCCAAAAAAAAGTCTTCTCGTCCTTTTTAATTTGTACCCCTTCTAAGTCTACTCCACGCTCAGTAAGAATGTCTAACTCTGCCTGAGGAAAATCTCCCCCTACAACAGAAATTTGCTTAACCGGGGTGTAATTAGAAGCGCACCAGGCAATATAAGTACCTGCACCACCAATAATTTTATCGCTTTTCCCAAAAGGCGTTTCAATGGCATCAAACGCCATAGATCCAACAACTACTAAAGACATATATTGATTTTATGATAAGGCAGCGAAATTAATGGTTTATCAGATAACCCAAGCCAAATGAGGTAAAAGCATCAAAAAACTAACAAAACTAGATTAATAGCCGATTTTCTTTGCTAACATACGTTAGTATATTATCTTCGTAGCATGGCCCGAATAAAAATAGAAAAGAACAGCAGCAGGAAAGAGGTAATTGTTAGCAAAGCAGCTTCTTTATTTAGAGAAAAAGGATTTAAAGCAGCCAGCATGCGCGACCTAGCTGAAGCTGTTGGCGTAGAAGCAGCTAGTCTATATAATCATATCAAATCAAAAACAGAGTTACTGCACGAACTATGCTTTGGAGTAGCCAATCGGTTCATGCAACATATGGATGAAGTGGAGTCAAAAAAAACAAGCTCCATAGCAAAAGTTGAAGAGCTTGTTCGATTTCATATCAACGAAATGGTGAACCATTACGAAGAAGTATACGTAAGTGATAGAGAATGGAAACATCTATCTGACCCGTACTTATCCAATTTTCAGAATCAACGAAGAATGTATCGTAAAAGATTCGCTGCAATCATAGAAATGGGTATTCGAAATAAAGAAATTAAATTAATTGATGCAGCTACTGCCGTGTTGATTATCCTACATGCCATCAGCGGCATTGAAAGTTGGCATAGATCAACACAAAAAATTAATGCAGAAGAATTAACCAATAATATGATTACCATTTTAGTGGGAGGGTTAAAGAATGTCTAAGTTTGAAACTGTATCTGTTAAAGAAGTAAGGCAAGAAACTGCAGACTGCGTTTCTATTTTATTTGATTTACCTATTGCCAAACAAACTAATTTTTCATTTAAGCAAGGCCAATATATTACTATTAAAACAACCATTAATGACGAGGAAATTAGAAGATCTTATTCTATTTGCAGTAGTCCATTAGACAATGAATTAAGGGTTGCCGTAAAAAAAGTTCCTGGAGGAATATTCTCTACTTGGGCCAATGAAGAATTAAAAGCTGGAACTAAGCTAGAACTCATGCCACCAATGGGTAAGTTCTATACCGAACTAGATACCAACGCTAAAAAACAATATGTTGCTTTTGCATCGGGTAGCGGAATTACTCCTATTTTATCTATCATCAAAACAACCCTATTAACCGAGCCTTTAAGCCACTTCACATTGGTTTACGGAAATAGAAACAGGCATAGCATTATTTTTAAAGAAGCATTGGAATCGCTCAAGAATAAATTCATGGGCCGATTCAGCATAGTATATATCTTATCAAGAGAAAAAACAGATGCTCCCATTCATTTTGGAAGAATTGACCACGAAAAGTTTCAACAACTTTGTAATACCATTCTACAACCTACTACTGTTGATGAGTTCTTTTTGTGTGGCCCTGAAGAAATGATTTTTGGTATTAAAAAAGCCTTAGAAGAAAGTGGAGTTGACAACAAAAAAATTCATTTTGAATTATTTACAACAGGTGCCAAGATAAAAAAAGCAGGCAATCAAATTTCTAGTGGTAAAAAAGAGGTAAAAAGCCATATCACAGTAAAGCAAGATGGGGTAACTTTTGAATTTGATTTAGGGTTTGAAGGAGAAAGTATTTTAGATGCTGCTTTAAAAAATGGAGCAGACTTACCCTTTGCTTGTAAAGGCGGTGTATGCTGCACCTGCAAAGCTAAATTAATAGAAGGCGAAGTAGATATGGATGTGAATTATGGATTAGAGCAAGAAGAAATTGAACACGGTTTTATATTGACCTGTCAGTCTCATCCTCGCACTGAAAATGTATTAATTGATTTTGATGTTAAATAACCAAAATTATGGAACAAGCGTTTGAACAAATCTTTCAAGACAAGATTGATCGTGAAGTAAGAATTGAACCAAAAGACTGGATGCCAGAAAAATATAGGCAAACATTAATTAGACAGATTAGTCAACATGCGCATAGTGAAATCATTGGCATGTTGCCAGAGGGTAATTGGATTACCCGTGCCCCATCATTGCGCAGAAAAGCCATTCTATTAGCAAAAGTGCAAGACGAAGCAGGACATGGTTTGTACTTATATAGTGCGGCTGAAACATTGGGCATTAGCAGAGACCAGATGTACGATCAATTGCATACAGGCAAAGCAAAATATTCTTCGATTTTTAATTATCCTACACTTAGTTGGGCAGATATGGGTGTTGTGGGTTGGTTAGTAGATGGTGCGGCCATCATGAACCAAGTACCTTTGTGCAGGAGCAGTTTTGGTCCTTATGCAAGAGCCATGGTGCGTGTTTGTAAAGAAGAAAGTTTTCATCAACGCCAAGGCTTTGAAATACTCTATGTATTAAGTAAGGGTACAGAGGCACAACGCAAAATGGCACAGGATGCCATTAATAGATGGTGGTGGCCCAGCTTAATGATGTTTGGACCTAAAGACGATGAAAGCCCCAACAGCATTCAAAGCATGAAATGGAAAATAAAACGTTTCAGCAACGACGAACTTAGACAAAAATTTGTAGACGTATGTGCTGAGCAAGTAAAAGTATTGGGCTTTACGCTACCAGATAATGATTTAAAATGGAATGAAGAAAGTGGTCATTACGATTTTGGAGCAATTAACTGGGATGAGTTCTGGCAAGTAGTACAGGGCAATGGACCATGCAATAAAGAACGTTTAGATGCACGAAAAAAAGCATGGGAAGAAGGTGCTTGGGTTAGAGAGGCTGCATTGGTTTATGCAAATAAAAAAGCCAAACAAAAACAAGCTGCTGCTTAACCCAACTCAACAACAATTCTCTAACCGAATAAACGAATCACTATGAGCTTTCAAATAAATAAACTCTATTACGGCGACTACGGGGAAAGCAAAAACGGAGCAGCCGATATTTCTACCAATCAAACCAATTCTGCTGAATGGCCGTTGTGGGAAGTATTCATCAGAAGCAAACAAGGTCTAGATCATAAACATGCAGGAAGCTTGCACGCAGCAGATGCTGCGATGGCCATTGAAAATGCTAGAGATGTTTATACCAGAAGAATGGAGGGCGTTAGTCTTTGGGTAGTAGAGAGTAAATACATCCACGCAAGCAACCCAGATGAAGCAGGATCTTTATACGATCCAGCCAATGATAAAGCATACAGACATCCCACATTTTATGATTTACCAGAGGAAGTAAAATACATGTAATGGCGAGTATGAAAAACGAGATCGATTTTTTACTTCACTTAGCAGACAATGCATTAATCATTGGACACCGCAATAGTGAATGGTGTGGTCATGGACCTATTTTAGAACAAGATATTGCCATCACCAATATTGCATTAGACTATATTGGTCAAGCGCGAAATTTTTATCAGCATGCGGCTGAACTCATTAATCAGCATCCAACAGATAATACAATCAATCAAACAGGTAATAACATGGTTTTGCCTGCAACAGAAGACAGTTTGGCTTATTTAAGGGATGTGCGAGAGTTTAAGAATTTATTGATTACAGAAATACCCAATGGAGATTGGGCACATACCACGCTGCGATTATTTTTATTGAGTGAATTTGAATTGCAATTGTTTACGCAATTATTGCAACACACCGATGCGCAAGTAGCAGCCATTGCAGAAAAATCCATTAAAGAAGTTAGCTACCATGTAAAATGGAGTCAAGATTGGGTACTAAGATTGGGTGATGGAACCAAAGAGAGTAAACAAAGAATGCAAGCGGCTATTGAAGCTATTTGGGCTTACACTGGTGAGCTTTTTATACAACCCGAATTTGCAACAGCAGCCTGTTTAAATTATGCCGATTTGCAAACTTCATGGAACACAAAAATTTCAGCCGTCTTTGAAGAAGCAGGATTAAATATTCCTACTAAAACATTTGTGCAAAAAGGTGGACCCAATGGAATGCATACCGAACACCTTGGATATATTTTAGCAGAAATGCAATACTTACAAAGAGCATACCCCAACAGCGAATGGTAAACAATACAATTGCCACCAATGCCATCTGGAAAATTCTGGAAACTGTTAAAGATCCAGAAGTGCCTGTATTATCTGTGGTAGATTTAGGGGTGATCAGGGGGGTGGCATTAGAAGAAGAGCAGGTAACTGTTACCATCACACCTACTTACACAGGTTGCCCAGCTATGGATATGATATCGATGCATATTAAAATGGCATTGAATGATGCAGGATACCAAACTACTATTCAAACTATTTTATCTCCTGCATGGACCACCGACTGGATGACCGAAAATGGGAAGCAGCAACTAAAAGCTTACGGTATTGCTCCCCCTGTGGGAAAAAGTTTTGATCATGCTTATTTAGACAATTTAATAGTGCCTTGCCCACAGTGCAATTCTACGCATACAGTCTTGATATCACAATTCGGAAGTACTGCTTGTAAAGCTTTGTATAAATGCGAGGAATGCAAAGAACCCTTCGATTATTTTAAATGTCATTAATTCATTTTATGGACTCAATATTATTTACGATTGAATCAGGTGTTGCCTTCATTACCATGAACAGACCCGACAAATTGAACTCCTTCAACAGAGCAATGGCATTGCAGTTGCAAACCATTTTAGACCAATGCGCCAATGATGAAAACATTAGAGCCATTTATTTAACGGGTGCAGGAAAAGGATTTTGTGCAGGACAAGATTTAGCTGAAGTGGTGGATCCGGAAGGGCCGGGCATGCAGCGCATTCTAAGTGAGCATTATAATCCCATAGTACAACGCCTTAGAGATATTTCAAAACCTGTAGTAGCAGCCGTAAATGGAGTTGCTGCTGGTGCAGGAGCTAATATTGCTTTTGCTTGTGATGTTGTAGTAAGTAAATCTTCTGCTTCTTTTATTCAAGCATTTTCTAAAATTGGATTGATTCCGGATAGTGGTGGAACTTATACCCTACCCAGACTGATTGGTTTTCAAAGAGCAAGTGCACTCATGATGTTGGGCGATAAAATATCTGCTGTAGATGCATTGCAAATGGGCATGTTGTACAAAGTATTTGATGACGAAGCATTTGAAGCAGAGAGTAAAAAATTGGCGCTGCAGTTGGCACAAATGCCTACCAAAGCATTGGGGTATATAAAGGAAGCACTCAATGCTTCTGCTACGAATAATATCACTTCACAATTAGCATTAGAAGATATATTACAACAAAAAGCAGCAGCCACAGCAGATTTTAAAGAAGGGGTAGACGCATTCTTAGCTAAGCGAGCGCCTCAATACAAAGGACAATAACCTTAAATTTTTTTACCATGACACCACAACATATTGTTACTGAAATAATGAAAGCGGATTTGTTTTCGCAGTGGTTAGGAATTGAAGTGTTAGCCATTCAAGAAGGCTACAGCAAAATTAAAATGCAAGTAAGGCCTGAAATGTTGAATGGGTTGGGTATTGTACATGGCGGCATCGCTTTTGCATTTTCAGATAGTGCTTTTGCTTTTGCCTGCAACAACAGAAATAATTTATCGGTTGCATTAGATACGTCTATCAATTTTTTAAAGCCCATACACGTAGGTGATACACTGATTGCAGAAGCGAAGGAATTACACAATGGTCGATCTACAGGTTTATATCAGATAACCGTTTTAAATCAACACG
>Ga0315909_10009936_pt1 | contig 10213 bp, 8 predicted proteins | sample LakEriMetagenome_11_FD_203527 | JGI IMG/M metagenome (GOLD analysis project Ga0315909, IMG submission 203527) | Freshwater fungal communities from buoy surface, Lake Erie, Ohio, United States - Buoy 2 MA125 | ecosystem: Environmental > Aquatic > Freshwater > Lake | place: USA: Lake Erie, Ohio...
CACCGCCGAGGTGCGCGAGGTGTTCAAGTCCAGCAAGTTCGGCACGATCGCCGGCTGCCTCGTGCAGTCGGGCGAGATCAAGCGCAACGGCAAGGCGCGCCTGATCCGCGACGGTGCGGTCGTGGCCGACAACCTCACCATCTCGGGTCTGCGTCGGTTCAAGGACGACGTCACCGATGTCCGCGAGGGCTTCGAGTGCGGCATCAACCTCGGCAACTACCAGGACGTCAAGGTCGACGATGTCATCGAGACGTTCGAGCTGCGTGAGAAGCCGCGGAAGGCGTAGTCCATGTCGAGCGAGGCGCGCCAGCGCAAGATGGCTGACCGGGTGAAGGTCATCGTGGCGGAGACCCTGGAGATGAGGATCAAGGATCCTCGACTGGGCTTCATCACGGTGACCGACGTCCGGGTCACGCCGGACCTGCGCGAGGCGTCGGTCTTCTACACGGTGTACGGCGACGAGGAGGCGCGTGCGTCGACGGCCGCCGCACTCGAGTCCGCCAAGGGCGTGCTGCGCAGCGAGGTGGGCAAGCAGACAGGCGTGAAGTTCACCCCGACGCTGGCGTTCATCCCCGACGCCATCCCCGATACCGCCCGCCACGTCGAGGACCTGCTGCGGCAGGCCGCCGAGGCGGACGCGGTGGTGCACCAGCAGGCCGCCACGGCGACCTTCGCCGGGGACGCGGACCCGTATCGGCACCCGGCGGACGAGACCGAGGCCGACGCCGCCGACGGCGCGTGAGCCCGACGGGCCTCGTCGTCGTCGACAAGCCCTCGGGCATGACGTCGCACGACGTCGTCGCCCGGGCCCGCCGAGCGCTCGGCACCCGCAAGGTCGGCCATGCCGGAACGCTCGACCCGATGGCCACGGGCGTGCTGGTGCTCGGGGTCGGCAGGGCGACCCGGCTGCTCGGCCACCTCGCGCTGCACGACAAGGAGTACGACGCCACGATCCGGCTCGGCTCCACGACGGTCACCGACGACGCCGAGGGCGAGTTGCTGGAGACCGCCCCTCACGATGCGCTCCAGGCGCTCGACGAGGCGGACATCCATGACGCCCTCCAGCGACTCGTGGGCACCATCGCGCAGCGACCCAGCTCGGTGAGTGCCGTGAAGGTCGACGGACGCAGGGCGTACGACCGAGTGCGGGCGGGCGAGGATGTGGAGCTCGCACCGCGCACGGTGGTCGTGTCGCGCATCGACGTGCTCGACGTTCGATGGCTCCCGGGTGCCGTCGATGTCGATGTGCACGTCGTCTGCAGCACGGGCACCTACGTGCGTGCGATCGCGCGCGATGTCGGTGCCGACCTCGGCGTCGGTGGGCATCTGACCGCGCTGCGTCGAACCCGGGTGGGCGCGTTCACTGCCGACATGGCCGCCGATGTGGACACGCTGGCCGACATCGGCGAGGCCGCCGTCATCCCGATGGACGAGGTGGCCGCCACGTGCTTCTCGACGTGGACGGTGGGGTCGCCCGAGGCCGACGCCGTGCGCCACGGTCGGCGCATCCCCTGGGCCGGGCCCGACAGCACGGGGGAGCCCGTGGCGATCGTGGGTGGCGATGGGGAGTTCCTCGCATTGGGCGTCGACGACGACGGTCTGGCCCGGTACCTCGCCGTTCTGGCGTGACTAGGGTGAGCACGCCATGACTGGACCTTCCGGAGCCGCCATGTCGCCGGCCCCCGTGCATGTCGACCAGCGCGGTGCCGTCGTGTGCATCGGCGTCTTCGATGGCGTGCATCGAGGGCATCGGTCGCTGATCGGGCTGGCGCGCGGGATCGCTGACGAGCTCGGGGTTCCCCTCGTGGCGATCACGTTCGATCCGCATCCGATGGCTGTGGTGGGGCCGCGCGTAGCGCCGACGTCGCTTGCCACCCTCGAGCACCGCATCGAGCTGCTCGGGCAGGTGGGCGCGGACACCGTCGACGTGCTGCACTTCGACGAGGCGGTCGCGGCCATGGATCCGCAGGAGTTCGTCCACCGGGTGCTCGTGGATCGGCTGCACGCCAGGGCAGTGGTGGTGGGCCAGGACTTCCGCTTCGGCCATCGGGCGGCCGGATCGTTCGAGACCCTCGTGCACGAGGGTGACCGCCACGGATTCCGGGCGGTGGCGGCGCCGCTCGTCGGAGACGGTGAGCACCGCTGGTCGTCGACGGCCATCCGGTCGCTCGTTGCCGATGGTGACGTCGTCGGTGCCGAGCAGTCCCTCGGCCGGCCCTACCGGCTCGACGGCGTGGTGGTGCATGGCGACCATCGCGGACGCGAGCTCGGCTACCCGACCGCCAACCTGTCCTGGACGGGCACCCCGACCGTGCCGGCCGACGGCGTGTACGCCGGCTGGCTCGGGGTCGGCGACGAGCGCCTCCCCGCGGCGATCTCGGTCGGGACCAATCCGACGTTCGACGGCCAGGAGCGGCGTGTGGAGAGCTACGCGCTCGACCGCGACGATCTCGATCTCTACGGACTGCCTGTCCGCGTGGAGTTCACCGAACGGATCCGGGGGCAGGAGCGGTTCGACGACGTTGCGGCATTGGTGGCGCGGATGGCCGTCGACGTGTCCCGGGCCCGGGTGATCCTGAGTGGCGAGGGCCGACGGTCAGCGGGGCTGGTCCTCGACGCTGATCAGAGCCACTTGCCGTAGAGCAGGTCCTCCGGCCGCGCCCTCTCCGCTGAGACCGGCACACCCGTGAACTTGGACATGATCGCGCGCGCCCACTGGGCCGCCTGCGGCACGAGCTCACGGTCGGCAGTCTGCATCCGGTCACGCACCAGCAGGACGCCCATGTCGGCTCCGGGGTACCGATACTCGTCGACACCATAGACCCGCAGGTAGAAGGCCTCGTCATGGCTGGAGACGTTGTGCCAGTCCGTCTCGAGTCGGACGAAGCTAATGCTGCCGTCCGGGGCCATTCGCCACAGGCCGCTCGCGGGGGCCTCCGTGATGACCTCAACCTCGTCCGTGGTCTGCTTGAGCACCAGCTGGCTCCAGCGGTCGAAGTCCCGCCAGCGGTCCTGGACCTGCTCGATGTCGCACTCCCAATCGACGTCCATGAACTCGAGCAGGTGGAACAGGAACAGGGGCACACCGCCGTACCGGGAGGTGATCAGGTTGGTCAGCGGCGAGGCGCCGGAGATGCGCGGGTTGATCTCGCCGAGGTACACCTTCCGATCGTCGAGGTCGATCAGGTAGTCCATGCAGAAGACCCCCCGGTAGCCCTCCGCATAGAGCCGGTCGCCGAGTCGACGGGCCATCTCGCGAATCTCGGCTTGGCTCTCGCCCAGCGAGATCGGCGCGCAGTCGTTGCCGCACCAGCCGCCCTTGTACGGCGTCAGCGCCTCGAACCCCGTGAGGTCCACCTGCACCGGCCCCACGAGCGTGCCGTGCCGGGTCGCACACGCCTCGATGGTCCCGGGGATGTGCCGGATGTTCTTCATCACCTTCAGGTCCTCGTTGAGCAGGTCCTCCGCGTGGTGGTCCCAGTCCTCTGCCGCGTCGATGAAGAAGGTCGTGCGTCCGGAGTCTCCATAGGGCAGCTGGACGACCAGGTGTGAGCCCAGGCCGGCATCGGCTGCTTGCGTGAGCAGATCGACGTAGGACGAGCAGCGGGTGAGGATGTTGGGTGCGCTCGGCACACCCGCCTCGTTCCCCAGCCGGGTCGTCTCGACCTTGGAGTCGATCCGCTCGCGAAGCTCGCGAGGGGGGAGGGCGATCGTCAGGCCGAGCTCGTGCGCCAGCCGCTCGGTCTCCTCATCGAACATGACGAACAGCGCATAGCCGGTGCCTCGGGCCTGGATGTAGTCCACCACCTCCTTGTGGCCCAGCAGATAGCTGTTGACCGACTCGAAGGTGTCGAACTCCCGGGGTCCGGGGTGAGATGGCACGACGATGTGGTCATGACCCCCGTCGAATGAATCGAAGTAGCAGATGTAGCGCATCGAGGACACCCAGTCGTCGATACCGAGGATGTTGTACGCCGTCGGCGAGATGAAGTAGATCGGGGTCTCGTTCTCGCGGAAGAATCGGTAGATCTCCGACAGGCCGCGCAGGCGCGGTCGCCCGGAATCCTGCGTCGATTCCGGATCGGCTGCCACCGCGGGTGCCGCCGACGGTGCGGAGGTCACCGGCTCGGGGGAGTCGGATCGTCCGGTGAGGCGGTTCCACCACCGTGCGACGTCGACCATGGGCGCACTGTAGGGCCATCGAGGGCCTGCGGGCGGACGTTCACCGGGAGAGCGGCCCGACGGGCCACCATCCCCGGATGCACGGCCACTACAGGACGTAGGGCTGCGAATGGACGGCGGGCTCATCCGCGGGAAGCATGCGCAGCTCAGGCACGAGCGACAACACGGTGCGCGGCCGTTCCCCGGCGTGCGTGCCGTGGACGCTCAACGACCAGTCATCATCCGGCCACAGCAGCCCCATCGCCCCTGTGGCAGGCTCGTAGGCCACGGTGTAGACGGTGCCCCATGTGCTCTCAACGAGGGGGCGGAACAATGGTGGCCGGAGGAAGCTGCCGACGAAGCCGGCTGCGTCGACGAGCGGAAACGCGGTCAGCGACGCGAGGTACTCCTCCCGGGGGACAGTGCCCGAGTAGTCCGCATGGCTCGGCCACTCCGTGGCACCCTGCCTATTGGCGGCGAAGGGCAGCGGGCTCTCCCGCGGAGCGCGGTCCGGCGCCACCTGGACGACGCCATGGTGTCCCTGGGCATCGATGACGGCCACGTTGTAGGACATCTGGATCGGGAGAGCCTGCAGTCGTTCGACAGCCTCGGCGGTGGTCGTGCACACCTGCAGCAGGTAGCGCACGATCAGCCCGATTCCGAAGCCGCGCCCGACCGCTCGGCGGCCTCCGAAGGAGATGGCGACCGCCAGGCCGGCGTCGTTGATGCCGTCCATCAGACCCCATCCGCAGTCCGCCATCCCGATGACGGATCGGCCTGACCAGTGGGTCCTCAGCGCCAGCGCATCGCAGAGCATCGGGGGGTAGTCGTAGTTCCGCACCAGCAGGGGCGCCGGCTCGGTCGTCATGGCGATCGAGCAGGCCGAGACGAGCGGTGGTGGACACCAGTGGCTGAGGAACCGCGCCTCGAGATCCCCGCCGCCCACCGCATCGACGTACGCGAGGTAGTCGTCGAAGATCTCCGGCATCCACGCACGCACGGCGTCCCGGCTGTCGACGAAGGACGGGCGCAGCGCTTCGCCTTGCCGAAGGAACCAGCGCCGGTAGGACGGCCAGGCGCGGTGGAACTGCGCGCCAGCGTCAGGACCCGGCCGGATCCCGGCGTCCACGCAGCGGAAGGGGATGGTGACGTCGGCCACGTGCACGGGAAACGGCTCGCTGCTCACCTCGCCCCCTCACGCCATCCATGGATCCCGAACACGCCTAGCCTAGGATCACGCGGGTGCAACTGGAGGAGTACACGCGGCTGGATGCGACCGAACTCGGCCGACGGGTGGTGCACGGGGAGGTGACTGCCGCCGCTCTCCAGGATCTCGCGCTTGCCGCCCACGCCCGTGTCGACAGTCGGATCAACGCGGTCGCAGGAATCCACCCGCAGGACCCGGAGACACTGGCCGGCGACGGTCCCCTCGCCGGCGTGCCCATGATGGTGAAGGACCTCTTCCACGGCCAGGTTGGGCTTCCCTGCGGCAACGGCAGCCGGCTCACCGAGGGGTGGACCGTGTCGCATCCGACCCAGATCTACCGCCGGGCGGCCGCCGCGGGCATGACGAGCATCGGACGCAGCACCACCAGCGAGTTCGGCATCCTCGGTACCACGGAGACCCTGGCCTGCGGGCCGACTCGCTCGCCCTGGAGCCTCGACCACATCGCTGGCGGCTCGAGCGGAGGAGCCGCCGCCGTCGTCGGCGCCGGAGTCGTGCCGGTTGCCCTGGCCAGTGACGGGGGCGGGTCCATCCGCATCCCTGCCGCGGCGTGCGGGGTCGTCGGGCTCAAGCCGGGGCGTGGCCGCGTTCCCTGGGGACTCCACCTGAAGGAGCCGCTGCTGGGCTGGGCTGTCCAGTTCGCGATGACCCGGACGGTGCGCGACGCCGCCCTGCTGCTCGACATCCTGGGCGGCCCGACCCCGGGTGACTACGAGGGACTGCCGCGGCCAGACATCGCGTACGTCGACGTGGTGCGCCGCCCCCCTGCGCGACTGCGGATCGCCTGGTGGTCGCATCCGTGGTCGGGGCATGAGCCGGACCCCGTCGTCGTGGATGCGACCGCGGCTACCGCGGCACTGCTCGAGTCCCTCGGGCACGAGGTCCGGGCGGACACGCCGACGTTCTCATGGGACGGGTACCTGCAGGCGATGACGGACGTCTGGGCGGTGACCAACGCGCACACCATCGACGCGATGGCTGCGCTGGTCGGTCGGCCGGTCACAGCGGACACCGTCGAAGGTGCCACCCTCGCGATGGTGGAGCACGGGCGGCGAGTCACCGGACTGGAACTGCTTAACGCCATCGATGTCGAGACGGCGCTCACCTACGTGATGTCCGAGTTCTTCTCACGGTACGACCTGCTTCTGACCCCCACGCTGGGAGCGCAACTCCCGCGCATCGCCCACTACGACCCGACGGCCTGGGTCGAGCCAGGTGAGATGTTCGCGACCTGGTCGCGGTGGGAGTCGTTCCTGCCGGTCTTCAACACCACCGGCCAGCCGGCGATCAGCCTGCCTCTGCAGGAGTCTCCGGACGGCTTGCCGGTCGGCATGCAGCTCGTCGCAGGTCAGGGCCGGGAGGACCTGCTGCTGCAGGTCGCTGCCCAGCTGGAGGCCGCTCTGCCGTGGGCTGGTCGCCGTCCCCCGGTGCACGCCGGCTGACCGACGCCCGTGGTCGGGCGACCCCCGTCCGGCTGGTAGCCTTTCCTCGAACAGACGGCCGTGGGGCCCCATGAGGGCGCTGCGGTTCGTGTCATCACTACCGCCCCTGAGTGGGCCGCGAAAGGTTCTTGCATGTCGCTCGACAGCGCCACCAAGCAGCAGATCATCGCCGAGTACGGCACCAAGCCCGGTGACACCGGCAGCCCCGAGGTCCAGATCGCGATGCTCACGCGTCGCATCTCCGACCTGACGGAGCACCTCAAGGAGCACAAGCACGACCACCACAGCCGTCGCGGGCTCCTTATCCTCGTCGGCCAGCGTCGTCGGCTCCTCCAGTACCTGGTGAAGACCGACATCAACCGCTACCGCGCGATCATCGAGAAGCTCGGCATTCGCCGTTAGTCTCCCGGACGGGCCCGCCACTGGTGGGCCCGTCCGTGCATGTGCACCACCCAGCACGACCCACAACTGAAGATGACAACTCAACAGACAACCTGACAACACCAAGGAAATCCGGGGCGCTGCACCAGCGCAGCCCGTCGGTCCTCGGTAGTGACCTCCGGGAGCGGCCGCACGACGGCCGGGCCCGTGGGCCTCGATCGAAGACCGCCACCGGCAGCCAGCGTGTGCGCCCCTGTCACAGGACAGGAGGCACCCATGGAGGGTTCCCAGATCTCAACAGCGACGGCCGTCATCGACAACGGCACGTTCGGCTCCCGCACGATCCGTTTCGAGACCGGCCGACTGGCACGCCAGGCAGCCGGCTCCGTCGCCGTGTACCTCGACGACGAGACCATGCTGCTCAGCGCCACCACCGCCGGCAAGTCGCCGAAGGACCAGTTCGACTTCTTCCCGCTGACCGTCGACGTGGAGGAGCGGATGTACGCCGTCGGGCGTATCCCCGGCTCGTTCTTCCGTCGCGAGGGCCGGCCGTCCGAGGACGCCATCCTCACCTGCCGGCTCATCGACCGTCCGCTGCGCCCGACCTTCGTCAAGGGCCTGCGCAACGAGGTCCAGGTCGTCATCACCGTCATGGCCCTGAACCCGAACGACCTGTACGACGTCGTCGCCATCAACGCGGCGTCGGCATCGACCCAGCTGTCGGGCCTGCCGTTCAGCGGTCCGATCGGCGGCGTGCGCGTCGCCCTCATCCGGGGTCAGTGGGTCGCCTTCCCGACCCACGAGCAGCTCGAGGAGGCCGTGTTCGACATGGTCGTCGCGGGCCGCATCGCCGGTGACGACGTCGCCATCATGATGGTCGAGGCCGAGGCCACCACCCGGACGATCGAGCTCATCGCCGGTGGCGCGACCGCCCCCACTGAGGACGTCGTCGCCGCCGGTCTCGATGCGGCCAAGCCGTTCATCAAGGCACTCTGCGAGGCCCAGTCCGAGCTGGCGGCTGTGGCGGCGAAGCCCGTCGCCGAGTTCCCGCTGTTCCCGGACTACCAGCCCGACGTCTACGACGCCGTGGAGCGGCTCTCGGTCGCCGACGTGCGCGAGGCCATGCAGATCGTCAGCAAGGCCGAGCGCGAGGCGCGGCTCGACGACATCAAGAAGGTCGTCGTCGCCGAGGCCGGCGTGGAGTTCGAGGGTCGCGAGAAGGAGATCTCCGCGGCGCTGAAGTCCGTCACCAAGAAGGTCGTGCGCGAGCGCGTCCTGCGCGAGAAGGTCCGCATCGACGGCCGTGGCCTGACCGACATCCGCACGCTGTCGGCCGAGGTCGAGGTGCTCCCGCGGGTGCACGGCTCTGCGCTGTTCGAGCGTGGCGAGACCCAGATCCTGGGCGTCACGACGCTGAACATGCTCCGCATGGAGCAGCAGCTCGACACGCTGAACCCGGAGAACCGCAAGCGCTACATGCACAACTACAACTTCCCGCCCTACTCCACCGGTGAGACCGGCCGGGTGGGCTCGCCGAAGCGGCGTGAGATCGGCCACGGTGCACTCGCCGAGCGCGCCCTGCTGCCGGTGCTCCCGTCCAAGGAGGAGTTCCCGTACGCCATCCGGCAGGTGTCGGAGGCGCTCGGCTCCAACGGCTCGACCTCGATGGGCTCGGTGTGCGCGTCCACGATGTCGCTGCTCAACGCCGGCGTGCCGCTGCGCGCACCGGTCGCGGGCATCGCGATGGGCCTCATCTCCGGTGAGGTCGACGGCTCCACCGAGTACGTCGCGATCACCGACATCCTCGGCGCCGAGGATGCCTTCGGCGACATGGACTTCAAGGTCGCGGGCACGCGGGACTTCGTGACGGCGCTCCAGCTGGACACCAAGCTCGACGGCATCCCCGCGTCGGTCCTGGGCCAGGCGCTCCAGCAGGCGCGTGACGCCCGCATGACGATCCTCGACGTGATGAACGAGGCGATCGACAGCCCGGACGAGATGGCCCCGACGGCGCCTCGCGTCATCGCCATCCAGATCCCGGTCGACAAGATCGGCGAGGTGATCGGGCCGAAGGGCAAGATCATCAACCAGATCCAGGAGGAGACCGGCGCCGACATCACCATCCAGGACGACGGCACGATCTACATCGGCGCCACCGACGGCCCCTCGGCCGAGGCGGCTCGTCAGGCGATCAACAACATCGCCAACCCGACGATGCCCGAGGTGGGGGAGCGTTACCTGGGCACGGTCGTCAAGACCACCACGTTCGGCGCGTTCGTCTCGCTCATGCCGGGCAAGGACGGCCTCCTGCACATCTCGGAGGTCAAGAAGCTGGCCGGCGGCAAGCGCATCGAGAACGTCGACGATGTCCTCCCGGTCGGCACCAAGGTGCAGGTCGAGATCAAGGAGATCGACTCGCGCGGCAAGCTGTCCCTGATCCCGGTCATCGAGGGTGACGCTGCGGCGGCCGATGCCTAAGGCGCAGACCCGCACGCTGCTGCGGGAGGGTGACGGCGGACTCGTCCGCCGCACCACCCTCCCCGGCGGCCTGCGCGTCATCACCGAGCAGGTCCCCGGGGTCCGCTCGGTGGCGTTCGGCATCTGGGTGAACGTCGGCTCGCGTGACGAGACCGGCGCCCAGATGGGCTCGGCGCACTACCTGGAGCACCTGCTGTTCAAGGGCACCTCCCGGCGCAGCGCGCTGGACATCTCGGCCTCGATCGAGGCCGTCGGTGGGGACCTCAACGCGTTCACCACCAAGGAGTACACCTGCTATTACGCGCGGGTGCTCGACGTCGACCTGCCGCTGGCGATCGACGTCGTCTGCGATGTCGTCACCGATGCGCTGATCCGCACCGAGGACGTCGAGCAGGAGCGGGGCGTGATCCTCGAGGAGATCGCCATGCACGAGGACGACCCGACCGATGTCGTCCACGACGACTTCGCCTCGGCGATGTTCGGCGACACGCCGCTCGGCCGGCCGATTCTCGGCACGACCGACACC
>Ga0315909_10009937_pt1 | contig 10213 bp, 15 predicted proteins | sample LakEriMetagenome_11_FD_203527 | JGI IMG/M metagenome (GOLD analysis project Ga0315909, IMG submission 203527) | Freshwater fungal communities from buoy surface, Lake Erie, Ohio, United States - Buoy 2 MA125 | ecosystem: Environmental > Aquatic > Freshwater > Lake | place: USA: Lake Erie, Ohio...
AGTCGCCAATTTTTTGACGACCTAGTGTTTGGTCAGCAATCCATCGACGCAACTTGGCTTCAGGGCTTCCTGCGCTTCGGGCTAGATGACCATGGGTAATTCCAATAATTTTTCCTTGAACCTCGATAGTTAAACTCAACTCATCTGTTGGAATTGCAAAACGAATATGTCCGTAGGCTTCAGGGTTGGCTTGGAAGATTTCGGCTACTGACTCAACTAGGGCTACATCGTCATTGTCATTTAGAGTAGTAAAGGCTTTACCGTTCTTTCGGTTCTCTCCATGGTTTCCACCAATAGCGGCGACTGTAATATCAGGAACAACTTTTGACCAACGGATAAGAGCATCTCTTAAAAGACGACGAGCAATTTTTACTTGGTCTCTTCTATCAACTTCAACTGTAAAAGTTTGAATGTCATAATGACCATCGCATCCTTCAACTAAATCACCAAGACATAAAACCGTAATTGAATCTATCGGACGACCAATTTTCTTTAATTCTTTGATTCTGAACTCAACATCATCAATAGCCTGAAGCCATCGACCAACTAAACCTTTTAGACCATCGCCATCTCTTTTACCTACCTGCCAGTCCGAGGCACAAACTACTAGAGAGGCACCACCGACCATTGGCTTGCGCTCACGGGGTTTATGTTTTTTAATCTCTTGGATAAGGGCTTCAATATCAGCAAACTCTTGTTTGCCTTTGCGAACTACTTTACCTTTCCATTGGCGATTTAGAATTCCTAAAGTATCGCCCCACACATTGAAAAGAACTGGTTCTACTACTTGGAAATGTTCAGGGTCAAGACCCCACATTCGTAGAACTCCCGACCAATCAGGAGCATTATCGCCCTCCATTGGCTGAGTTGTAACTGTTCCTTCTTCACCTTGCCAAGTAACCCCAGGCAACCACTCCGCTTGTCTTTGACGAGGTTCAGTCTTTTGAACTGAATTCATCTCGGATGTCTTGAGTAAATTATCTAAGGCATCATCTAAATTCATTTAAGCGGAACCACCGAATTGTCTATTGGACACTTACAACCCTCTTTACCCATAAGTCTGCGTCGATGTCTACGAAGTACATCAGAGGATGATACTGCAAGTCCGTAAGCAATCATAACTTGAGCCAGTTGAGATGAATCAACTGTTGAGTTACAAAAAATTTCATTTAGTTTATTACGCAATGGTTCATCTAACTGTTTAACCATTTTGCCAATAGAACAACCTTCTTGCTGTCGTCCTCTACCAACTAAAGAATCTAAATCCTTAAATAAATCAACCTGATTTATTTTTAGATTTACAGCGGGGGCATCTGATACTCCACGGGCGGGTTGCGCTTTCGAAGAGGAGCCTGTCGCATTTCCAGCATCGTTGGAACTCATCCGTTGTTGCGTTTCTGCCATAAGGGTCTGCCACTCTCTCTATCGGAGCCTGTGGCTCCTCGTTTACATTCGTACTAGACATCGGAAATTCACCGAAACTAGAGGACGATACTTCGGGTCTACTCCTAACAAGTTTACTGAACCCATAGGTTCAATCCTCATAATATGCACCCCCGAGACAGTTTGTTCAAGCACCGACGCAAGTAAAATGCGAATCGTGTCGGCTTTATCTCTAGCCGTTGGGTAATCCTCACGACTCGCCCGAGCAATAATTTGAAGCATTGGGTAGTCAATACGAATACCTCCGTTGCCCATAGTGAATGTTGGGGAACTGCCAGCGTTCTCATAAATAGCCACGCAAGCATCGGGAGTTTCAGGAAGGGTGCCTAAGAATATGTTTGTTCCAAGAGTGCCTTGAGAAGCGTGGGCGCCAAAAGCGCTTGAAGTATTTTGTAGGTAATCACCTACTGATTCAAGAATAGTTGCCATTAGCCCCTGTGACCTTTCTGTATGATGTCGATAATTCTACCCTTTATGTTTTCTTGGATAGTGGACATCGCTTCCATGACTGGTTGCTCAAGGTATTTAGCCTGTGTCGGTGGGTTGTGATAGTTACCGATAATCTCATGGACATAGAGTGCATAAGGAGCGGCTGGTCCTCCGTAGAAAATATCTACAAAGTAACCTTGGGCGCCCATTTGTGGGGCGGATACGCCACCTGAACCACGAAGAACTCCAGTATCAACTGGAACTAAAATCTGTGATTTAGCAAAAATTAAATTGGCTTCTTCCCATATTGCTTGGGCTATTGCCTGAGGAGTATTTTCCTTACCAGCCTCTAAAGCATTGACTAACTCTTTGTCGCCAAATAAGTCCAGTCGAAAAGACGACTTTGCCATAACTACCGCCCAAATCTGATTACGGTGTGATGCGCTCCGTTTTCGTCTGCGATGTTATCAACTGCATTGATTGTAAAAGTGTCCGCCCCGACGACCATTCTATGACCTACCGTTATTGAGGTAGCGGGACCATAGGTGATGAATCGTCCAATATCTACAACTTCAACTCCTTGAACATCTTTAGATTTAACTGTGTCATAAATTAGGCGACCTGTGACAGTCACATTTGTTTGAGCATTACCAAAGGTAGGTTTGTTGTATTTATCAACAGACGCTTTGGGTGTAAAAACTACCGAGTCGGTCATGAACTCGGCTACCTTTGGATATATCGCATCCATAAGTAATCCTATTCAGGTACTCGTTGTTCGTAATTGCTATTTGGATTATCTGTAATACCAACATAAAAATCAGTATTGTAATCGTCAATACTTCTATCATCTGTGGACTTAAGGCTTTCAGCATTAGCCCAAGGTTTAGGAGGAGACTTACGCATTTGACGGCGTAATAAACTCTCAGCCAATTCTTTATAGTGAGTTACCTTTGAAGAATAAGACTCAGAAACAGAAATATCACCAACGCTCTTAGAACTGCTATCTGCTAAACGGCTAAAGCGAGCAATGAGGATTTCTGCACATTCTCTAGCGGCGTTGTATGCGTCGCCACCCCACTCGGTAATTACATAATTTAATTCCTCATCGCTAAAAAGTGCGTCTGTGGAATCTGTATCGTTGAGAAGAAAACGAACATAGTTACGGGTGGAGGTACTTGGGTCACCCGAATAGGTAAAAGTCATTACATGCCACCTAGCATCAGAACAGAGGTTCGAACAAAGTTTTGGGTGGCAAGAGTATCTGACTCGTCAGGAAGAGTAACTGTTACATCTGAGGTAGGTTCTCCAGCAGATAAAGTTAATTCAAAAGCATCGGCTGTTGTACCTTCAAAAACTATTGACTGACTAAATCCAATCTCAAGACCAGTTACTTGCCCCGTAAAAACTGGAGAAGATAAAGTCTTGTTAGTTAGCGTCTGAGTTGTATCAGTTCCAACAAGGGTTGTAGTTGCATTAGGAAGGGTGATGGTTCTATCAGCGGTTGGGTCGGCAACTGTAAGAGTTGTCTCAAAACCATCATCTGTTGAACCTTCAAAAATAATGTTATTGCCAGCACCAAGAGTTACTGATGAAGTAAAAGATGGGGATGAAGCAAGGATGTAGTTATCTAACTCGGTATCTACATCCGTCGCTAAATTAAGAATGTCGGTATGAACGGCAGGATTATCTCCAGCGGTAGGGTATCGAAGCCCTTTTGTTGTAGTACCTGCCATTTATTACTCCTAACTAATTTTTACTAATTATAGACTGTGCATCAAGTAGAGAAACTTCTCTGCTTGAAACAAAGCCACCATCTCGGTCAAGTTTTTCTTGAGCCATTTTTTCGTTTGTTTCGAAAACAGAAACAATCATCTTTACCTCATAAGTAAATACTTTTGTTTCTTTTTGTTCTACCTTTGATTCTTTAGCCATTTTCTCTCTCCTTTGGTTATACAGCATAACGAACTATAACTAAACCTGAACCACCATTACCTGCATTTTCGCCATTATTTCCACAGCCACCGCCACCACTACCTGTATTTGGCGCCGCTGAAAAACCTCTGTAATTATCAGCACTACCGCCACCGCCAGCGCCACCAGCACCACCGCTAGTTGCTTGAGTTTGTGCGCCACCACCACCGCCACCGCCAGCATAATAACCGCTAACACCTGTATATGTCGCAGTAGAAAATGCTGTAATTTGTACTCCAGCACCACCATTACCACGAACCGAACTTGTTCCACTAGAACCTGCCGCACCTGCGCCACCACCGCCGCCAGCCTGATTAGTGGCTCCCGCAGAACCATTACCACCAGCAAATCCTTGATTAGCAGTACCAGCACTACCAGCAGGAGCGCCTTCAGCACCAGCCGCACCGCCACCTGAACCGCCTGAATTACCTGAATTGTCAATGCCTCTTGAGCCTCCACCACCACCAGCAGTTGAAGTAATAGTTGCAAATACAGAATTGTTACCATCAACAGTTGAATTCATAGTTGCCGCACCACCAGCACCGATTGTTACTGTGTAAGCCTGAGCAGTTAAAGAAAGTGCAGATTCAAGTGAACCACCACCGCCAGTAGTACCAACAGTTGAGCGAAGTCCACCTGCTCCTCCACCACCACTAGAACCCCCAGTAGTCAAACCACCTGCACCACCACCTGCAATTACTAAATAATCAGCAGTTAATGATTGAGTAGGAGTAAAAGTTCCTGAACTTAAAAATACATGATAAAAATAAGTTCCATCATTGAAAATATAACCACCAGTTGCTTTTGCTCCAGTTGCAGAAACCGTAGTTCTAAAAGTACCTGATGCTAAAAAAGTATGAATTGTATTGGTTCCATCATTTGTAACAGTTCCACCAAACGCTACTTGTGTGAGTCCTGGGTATCTAACTATTACAATTCCTGAACCTCCAGGAGCGCCAATAGCACCGCCATAATCTCTTGAGCCTCCACCGCCACCACCAGTATTTTCTGTTCCGCTAGATGCCATAATCGTTGAACCTACTCCACCAGTACCACCACCCCCAACACCACCTGCCGACGCTGAACCTGAACCACTAGCACCGCCACCACCACCAGCATAAGCCACATCACTACCTGAAATTGAATTGTATGTTCCCGCACCACCAGCACCACCTTTTGCTGATTGTGTTTCACCCCCAATACCGCTGGAACCGCCTCCTCCTCCTGCTGAACCATTAGCGGTAGGTGTTACGACTCCACCAGCAAAACCTTCTACTGGTGAATATGAACCTGAATTACCACTTGAAGCAGTTCCATAAGTTGTTGGAGTATCAGAATAAGAAGCACCACCACCTGAACCACCTGAAATTGCGTCTCTGTAAGAAGCACCATAAGAGGCACCACCACCACCACCGCTTGCAGTAATCGTACTAAAAACAGAATTGGAACCACTTGAGCCTTTACTGTTAGCAACGCCATTACTTGCCGCATCACCACCAGCGCCACCTGCGCCAACGGTGACTGTGTAACTTGTATTTTCACTAAGCGTTAAGAATGAACTACCTCCTACTGAGGTTCGATAACCACCAGCACCACCACCACCACCAACTTGAGAACCACCACCACCGCCACCTGCTACAACTAGATAATGAACTTCGTTAAGTGGGGCTGCAAATTTTTTTCTAGCACCAGTCAAGGTGATATTACCTGTGGTCAAAGCCGAAACTTGTGACCCAGGAATCATAATTCGTTGCGATGCTAGATGTTTGGTCATGGTTTTTTATTTCCTTATTCGGTAACTAAATCCCAAGAGGTTGTTTCTTCATTCCATGTATAAATTGCGCCGTCAGTTGGATAAGCAACAGGGGCTTCCCATAGGCATGAATCTTCATTTAATGTCCATGAAGTGTAAGGCTTTGGAGGAATAAAGGCATCACGAACTGAATCGTATGTGTACCCAATTCCTGCATAGTTTTTGCGTAGAGGTGTTCCACCATTTGAGTGAACTCCTCCTGATGTGTTGTATGAAGTCTTGACCCAAGTACCGCCAAGACCTAGTGTGTTAGCGAGAAAGTTTTGTCCATCGTTTTCTTGAGCATTATCAACTACAAGAACACGGAGAACTACTCCATTCTCATCTATTTCTGCGAAGTGCGCCATCTTTTCTCCTTTGTTTGTTGTTTATGCCGCATAACGAATAATAACAATTCCTGAACCACCTGCCGCTTGTGGGCGACCCGCTGGAGGAGTGTTGTTAAAATGTGAACCACCGCCGCCACCGCCACCTGTATTAGCAGTTCCAGCAACACCATCGGCATCTCTATGTGCCCCAGTACCTCCGCCACCAGCGCCACCTGCGCCGCTATTACTTGAACCCGTTGAACCACCACCACCGCCACCTGCGTAAGTTACAGAAGAACCTGAAATAGAAACCGCTACGCCAGTACCACCATTACCTCCAGCGGCATTATTTCCATCAGTTGCATTACTGCCAGCACCGCCAGCACCACCACCGCCACCTGAACCACCGTAAGCATTTGTACTAGCACCAGCACCGCCAGCGTATCCTTGATTAGTAGTTCCACTTCCACCACTTCCACTTTGATGCGCTCCGCCACCGCCTGAACCACCTCTTATACCAACACCACCGTTATAGCGCCCACCGCCTCCACCACCTAAAGCCGTAATACTAGAAAATACAGAATTAGAGCCATTTGAACCCCAATTTTGCCACGATGTTGTACTGCCACCAGCACCAACAGTTACTAAGTAAGGAATTCCAGTAGTCAAAGAAAGTTTAGATTCAACAGAACCACCACCACCAGTTGCAGTTACGGTAGAACGAAGTCCGCCAGCGCCACCGCCAGCACTACTTAAATCTGAGCCAGCAATAGAACCTCCTGCACCACCACCTGCAACAACGAGATAATCAACTTCTAATGGTTCAAAAGGTATAAAACGCCCTGAACTTGTAAAGGTGTGAATCCAAAATCCGCCATTCTTAGTAATTGTTCCGCCAAGTGCTTTGGCTAGGGAGTATCTGACAATGACAATACCGCTACCACCTGCACCAGCACCCGTAACATCAGTAGCACCACTACTAGCAGAACCACCACCACCACCACCAGTATTGGCAGTTCCTGGGTTTCCACCAGTAACAGCGCTCGCTGAACCACCGCCACCTAATCCGCCAGTTCCTAAAGTGGCGCCAGTTGCTCCACCACCACCGCCACCTGCATAATAACCACTATTAACTCCAGTACCAGTTGCGGTAGCAAATGCAGTTATCTGAACTCCAACACCACCATTACCTGAACTAGTACCTGATACAGCATTTGCACCTACCGCACCTGCTCCGCCGCCACCGCCTGTTGGAAATGGTGTAACACCACTAGAAGTACCGCCAGCAAAACCTTGATTAGTAGTTCCGTTACCGCCACTATAGGCTTCACCACGACCACCAGAACCACCACCAGAACCACCAGCAAAACCTTGCGCTGTGCCTTGGCTTCCTGCATTACCTATGGTTTGACTTGTTGCACCAAAATCTTGATTACCACCAGCGCCACCGCCATTTGATGTAATTGTACTAAAAATGGAATCACTACCGTTACCACCTCTAGAACTATTTGCTGCTGGTATAGCGCCACCAGCACCAATAGTTACGGTGTATCCCTGAGCAGTTAAAGATAAAGGTGTTTCAAGTGAACCACCACCGCCAGTAGTACCAACAGTTGAGCGAAGTCCACCTGCTCCACCACCACCGCCACGACCAGCGCCACCTGAGCCACCACCTCCAACTACTAGATAATCAACAGTTAATGCTTGATTAGGTGTAAAAGTTCCTGATGATGTAAAGGTATGAAAAATATAAGGATAATCAATAGATACTATTCCACCTGACGCTAATGGTCTAATTCCAGCAGAAGGCGTGGTGATAGCACCCGTCAGTAAAGATGAAACTTGAACTGACGGGTTAGCACCAAGAAGTCGTGATGGTAGTGACACGCACTAACTCCTATCAGGTAGTAGCGACTCTGTTTACGAATCCGTGAATTGTTACAACATTTGTTGTGCCAGCATAAGCCTTCACAATTAAAGAGTTGCGAAGAACTAAATCAGGAACTAACAGAGTTAAACCTGATGTTGCTGGAATAGAAAGTTTGATGTCATCATCTACTGAAGTTGTTCCACCCCATTGTAGAGTTAGGTTTACAGCAGATGCGCTTGAGTTATATGCGTATAGCGTAATAACATCGCAATCTGATGTAGATGAAGTTGCGGTGTGGATAGTATCGCCAGCAGAAGAAGTAGCGGCGACCTTAATTCCACGACCATGAGTTGAACCCGATAGCGGGATTCTTGATACTGTTGTTGCCATTTATTTTCTCCTTAAGCGAATACCTGCACCGCAAAGGCGAAGGCTTGGTCATTGGCTGATACTCCACCTGAAGATGCAGTAGCAAAAGATAATACTCCTGAACCATCAGTTGAAAGAACTTGATTTGCAGTTCCATCTGCCGATGGAAGTGTCCATACTAAATTTGTTGTAATTGATGCTGGTGCTTTGAAACCAACATAATTTGTTCCATTACCAGTTGATTCTAAGAAACGAGCCTCGGCACGGTTATCAAAAGATGCTTGAGTTCCAATAGTAGGACTTGTTAAAGTTTTGTTGGTTAAAGTATCTGTTGTTGCTCTTCCAACTAATGTATCTGTACTTGTTGGAAGTGTTAAAGTTCCAGTATTACTAATTGTTGAAATTACTGGACTTGTTAAAGTTTTATTTGTAAGCGTATCTGTTGTATCTATACCAACCAAAGTAGTTGTTGCGTTTGGAAGAGTGACTGTACGGTCAGCAGTTGGCTCACCAGCGCTTAGAGTTAATTCACTAGCGTCAGCAGTTGTACCTTCAAAAACGATTGAGTCATTGAAAGCAATCTGCAATCCTGATTGTTGTCCAGTAAAAGTTGCATTGTTAATTACTGGCGCTGAAAGTGTTTTGTTGCTTAGTGTGGCTACTGCATCTGCGGTGATACCAGCGCCACCATTAGTGGTAATTGCCATATTATGCTATCTCGCTTCCGAAGGCATTGAAAGACATGCTTGTGCTTGATGCGTAGACGCTTAAAACATCTGAAGCATCAATAGTAATACCTAAAGTATAAGCCGCTGTTGTATTAGCGGCGACACTTGCATCATAAACTAAGTAATGTTCAGGAGCGATTGACGCTCCATTTGGACGAACTGCAATTCTGTATGTACCTGAGGTACCTGCTTGATTACAAATTGTAATGGTTGAGATAACCGTTTGTGTTGCGGCAGGACAGGTGTACAGAGTTGTTAGCGTCGTGGCTGAGGGATTGGATTGACCCAATACCTTGTAAGTAGTTGCCATGCGGTTATCCTCCGATTAGAAGTAATGGACTGATTGTACCAGTCGCAGTATTGGTGGCTGTTGTTGCACTTGCTGAAGCCGCTGACTCATAGCCTTGAGCCGTAGTTACAAAGGTGGCAATATCAGCGCCATCTAAACTGTAAGTACCAGCGGTTAAGGCGGTATAGGTAGCAAACGCAGTATCTAGCGCTGTATAAGTAGCGTATGTACTAGGGATGTACCAATACTTGCCCGTAGCAAGAATTTTGTCTGTTGTCTGATTGATTTCAACATCGAGGGCATCAATATCTGCCTCTAGTGCGTTCCAAGATGTTTGGTCAATAGCCTGAGTGTATGTATCGCTCAATGTAGGTGTTGGGCTTAAATCTGCTAAATCTAAAGAACCTACGGTGTCATAAGGAACTGAAATTGTGTAAGAACGACCCCCAGGAAATGATTCTTCAACTGTATAGGTAAAAGGGATTGGAACTGTGTCGGGGTCATTTGTAGCAGGAAGGGTTACCGTAAAAGCACCGCTACTTAAACCAACAACCACACTTGATGGAGCAATCATTTGGTCATCAGTACCGTTACGAATTACATCACCTAGGGTAAATCGAACCTGACCTTGGATTGGATTACCCTCAAAATCTACATAATTGCCAGTAATTTGAACCGTGGTTAAACTCGGTGCGAGCGCCATTTATGCACCTACCAAAAAGAACAAATCAAATTTAGAAGCAACTGCGTTCTCTGCTGTTTGCTTATGAACTAAAGTATTATCAACTGCAAGGTCAAGGGCATCAGCATTTGTCTCAGCGCTGTCTGTCGTAACCTCAAGTTCAGTTAATAAATTGTTATAGGTCGTGTAATCGGCTATGGGTACATACGGCTCTGCCACTTTAGACTCCCATCAACATAAACTGATTAGAATTGTAATTACTTAATGAGCCAGCCGCTTTGGAAGCATCGGAGGCATATCCCTCGGCATCA
>Ga0315909_10009938_pt1 | contig 10211 bp, 6 predicted proteins | sample LakEriMetagenome_11_FD_203527 | JGI IMG/M metagenome (GOLD analysis project Ga0315909, IMG submission 203527) | Freshwater fungal communities from buoy surface, Lake Erie, Ohio, United States - Buoy 2 MA125 | ecosystem: Environmental > Aquatic > Freshwater > Lake | place: USA: Lake Erie, Ohio...
CCTGGGCGTAGATATGCAAATCTGTATTTAAGTGGTAGCACGATATTCTTAGGTAATACTGTTTTAAAATCTAGCACTACTGGTCAGCTTAAGGTTATCACGCAATCAGGCCAAACAGAAACTTTGGTATCAAATGTATATCTTACTGGCACATATGCTAGTAAAGCATATGCAGCATCTAACACATATGTTAAGCAGATTTTGGCTAATACAAATCTTGCGATTACAAATGTTAAAGGTAATTTAACTAGCACTAATACTGCACTGCGTACTTTAATCTCTGATAGATTACAAGTTTCTAATGCGGCTGCAACATATCAGACAAAAACTGTAGAGCGTGCTGCTCTTGCCAACACCAATGCTGCAATTAAAACTAGATTGCAAGTTGCCAATGCAGTTGCAACATATCAAACAATAAGCCAAGCAAAACTTGATTTGGCTAATACAAATGCTTATATCGCCTCAGTAGTATCTGGTGGAGGTGGGGTATCTGTAGGTACATTCAATGCGGCGTTAGCTAATACAAATCTTGCTATTGGGCGCCTTAATACAAATCTAACTGGCACAAATACTGCTATCAGAACATTGGTTGCAGACCGTTTGCAGGTAGCTAATGCAAATGCCAAATTTGCTACTAAAGCTTATGCCGCTTCTAATACCTATGTAAAGCAAATCCTTGCTAATACCAATGCATATATCGCGTCTGTATCAGCAGGTGGCGGCGGCGTTTCTAACGCAACATTCAATGCGGCTTTAGCCAATACTAATATTGCAATCAAAGATAGATTGCAAGTTGCTAATGCAAATGCTAAATTCGCAACAAAAGCATATGCTGCATCTAATACCTATGTAAAACAGATTCTAGCAAATACCAATGCATATATCGCATCAGTATCATCAGGTAGTGGTGGGCTTGCTAATACTAATCTTGCTATTAGTAACTTAAATACAAATCTTACTGGTACTAATACCGCATTACGTACTTTGATATCAAATAGATTGCAAGTGGCTAATGCTGCTGCAACCTATGAAACAAAAGCTACGGCCAATGCTCGTCTTGCAAATACCAACATTGCAATTAAGAATAGATTACAAGTTGCCAATGCAGTTGCGACATACCAAACCATAAATCAAGCAAAACTTGATTTGGCTAATACAAATGCATATATCGCATCTGTCGTTTCAGGTGGTGGTGGAGTATCCGTAGGAACATTTAACGCAGCACTAGCTAATACAAACCTTGCTATTGGGCGCCTTAATACAAATCTGACAGGAACCAATACCGCTATAAGAACATTGGTTGCAGATCGTTTGCAGGTAGCTAATGCAAATGCTAAATTCGCAACAAAAGCATATGCGGCTTCTAATACCTATGTAAAGCAGATTCTTGCCAACACAAATGCTTATATTGCATCAGTATCAGCAGGTGGTGGTGGCGTTTCTAATGCAACATTTAATTCGGCTCTTGCTAATACCAATCAAGCAATCAATAATGTCAAGACAAATCTGACAGGTACAAATACTGCTCTTCGTACTTTGATTTCAGATAGATTACAGATAGCTAATGCTGTTGCTACCTATGAAACAAAAGTTACGGCCAATTCACGTCTTGCTAATACCAATCAAGCAATCAATAATGTCAAGACAAATCTGACAGGTACAAATACTGCTCTTCGTACTTTGATTTCAGATAGATTACAGGTAGCTAATGCAGTTGCAACATATGAAACAAAAGTTACGGCCAATTCACGTCTTGCTAATACCAATCAGGCAATCAATAATGTCAAGACAAATCTAACTGGCACCAATACTGCTCTTCGTACTTTGATTTCTGATCGTCTACAAGTTGCCAATGCAGTTGCGACATATGAAACAAAAGTTACGGCCAATTCACGTTTGGCTAATACCAATTCATATATTGCGACTAGAGCCACATGGTCTGCTTTAACTAGCACAAATACTTCAATTCGACAATATGTCGATTCGTCAATATCAGCTTTAGTAAATTCAGCACCAACAACCCTGAATACATTATCAGAGCTTGCTAATGCTTTAGCTAATAATGCAAATTTCTCAACAAGTATCACAAGTCTAATTGGTACTAAAGCCGCTAATTCTTATGTAAATCAGATATTAGCAAATACCAATTCTTATATTGCAACTAAAGCATCTTGGTCATCATTGACTGGTACCAATACTGCACTTCGTATTTTGATTTCAGATAGATTGCAGGTTGCTAATGCTACTGCGACATATGAATCAAAAGTTACGGCCAATTCACGTCTGGCTAATACAAATCTTGCTATTGGTAGACTTAATACAAATCTGACAGGTACAAACACAGCTTTACGTGGTTTGATTTCAGATAGATTGCAGGTTGCTAATGCTACTGCGACATATGAATCAAAAGTTACGGCCAACTCACGTCTTGCAAACACTAATCTTGCTATCGGTAATCTGAATGGTAATCTAACTGGTACCAATACTGCACTTCGCACATTGATTGCTGATAGATTGCAAGTTGCTAATGCAAATGCTAAATTTACTACAAAAGCATATGCAGCATCAAACACTTATGTCAAACAAATTCTTGCGAATACTAATCTTGCTATCGGTAATCTGAATACAAATCTGACAGGTACCAATACGGCACTTCGCACGTTAATTGCTGATAGACTTCAGGTTGCTAATGCAGTCGCAACATATGAAACAAAAATTACCGCCAATTCACGTTTGGCTAATACCAATCTTGCAATTGGTAATCTAAACACAAATCTTACATCTACAAATACTGCACTTCGCACGTTGATTGCTGATAGACTTCAGGTGGCTAATGCTGCTGCGATATATCAGACAAAATCTATAGAACGTGCTGCACTTGCAAATACAAATCTTGCTATTACTAACGTCAAGACCGGTCTGACTTCAACCAATACTGCACTTCGCACGTTGATTGCCGATAGATTGCAAGTTGCTAATGCAACCGCAATTTATGAAACTAAAACTAATGCTTCATCAAAGCTTGCCAATACCAACCTTGCTATTGGTAGATTAAATACAAACCTTTTAGGTACAAATACATCGCTTAGATTAGCAATTGGTGACCGCCTCCAGGTAGCTAATGCAATTGCAACTTATGAAACTAAAGATACTGCTAATGCAAGATTAGCAAATACAAATTCATCAATAGCTACACAGTCGTCTCGCATAACTTTGGTAAACAGTAATCTAACTGGTACCAATACTGCACTTCGCACGTTGATTGCTGATAGATTGCAGGTTGCTAATGCAGTCGCAACATATGAAACAAAAACTAACTCGGCTGCAAATCTTGCAAACACTAATTCATTCATCAAAAATCAACTTGCAAATACAAATTCATCAATAGCTACACAGTCATCTCGCATATCTCTAGTAAATAGCAATCTAACAGGAACCAACACAGCACTTCGCACATTGATTTCTAATAGATTGCAAGTTGCTAATGCTGCTGCGACCTATGAAACAAAATCAACGGCAAATGCACGGCTTGCAAATACAAATCTTGCAGTTGGTAACCTGAATACAAATCTAACAGGAACCAATACAGCACTTCGCACGCTGATTGCGAATAGATTGCAAATTGCTAATGCTGATGCAAAATTTGCAACAAAAGCTTATGCGGCATCAAATAGTTATGTAAATACTAACTTTTTGAATAAGACTTCTTCTAGTAGTCAATCCATCATAAGCAATGTCAATTTTGCTGCGAATGTTACTATTAGTGGTAAATTAAATGTTGTGGGTAATACAACATTTCAGCGGTTACTTACGATCACTACAGATGATGGTCTATTACATCTAGCAGCAAATAGTACAGCTGATGTACTTGATATTGGTTTCTTTGGTCATTATGGTTCTGGAAAACATGCTGGTTTCTTTAGAGATACTGGAAATAAAGAATGGTATCTCTTTGGTGATTATAATGTAGAGCCAAATACAAATATCATTGTATCAGATCCATCTTTCAAGCTTGCTAATCTCAATGTTAATACTATCAGAACACCAAAAATTATTCTGAATGGTAATAATCTTGAAGGACGATTTGCACAGAATACTGCTACGGTTGCTCTAATAAACACCAAGCTTGCTGTTAGTAATGCCGCAGCTTTGTATGAAACTAAGGTGACTGCTAATGCTAGGTTGGCTAATACCAATCTTGCTATTGGTAACCTGAATACAAATCTGACAGGTACCAATAATTCACTTCGCACGTTGATTGCTGATAGATTGCAGGTGGCTAATGCTGCCGTAATATATGAAACAAAAGCAAATGCAGCGACAAAGCTTGCAAATACCAATTCATTCATCAAGAATCAACTTGCTAATACCAATCTAGCAATTAGCAATGTTAAAACTAACCTTACAGGTACGAATACCGCATTACGTTTATTGATTGCTGATAGATTGCAAGTATCCAATGCTTCTGCAATATATCAAACTAAAACTATAGAAAGAGCGGCTTTAGCAAATACCAATCTTGCTATTGGTAATTTGAATACAAATCTATTGGCAACAAATACTGCACTTAGATTGACTATTGGAGATCGCCTGCAAGTTGCTAATGCCGCAGCTTTGTATGAAACTAAGGTATCGGCTAATCAAAGATTGGCTAATACAAACCTAGCAATTACTAATGTCAAATCTAATCTTATAACTACAAATACTGCACTTCGCACGTTGATTGCTGATAGATTGCAGGTTGCTAATGCTGCCGTAATATATGAAACAAAAGCAAATGCATCAACAAAGCTTGCGAACACCAATCTTGCTATAGGTAATCTGAATACAAATCTAACAGGAACCAATACAGCACTTCGCACATTGATTGCTGATAGATTACAGGTTGCTAATGCCTCTATTTTATATGCAACAAAAAGTAATCCTACAACATCTGGTCTGCTAGCACATACTGGTCGTGCTACAATTAGCACCAATCTAACAGTATCAGGTAATACTTCAACAAATAAATTGACTGTTACCAACTCATTAACATCATCTGGCAATACAGTTATTGGTGATAATGCTGCGGATATTCTAACGGTCAATGCAAATACCGTCACAACCGGTAACATCTTGAATATTGATTCTGGTACATTGTTTATTCATGCAGGATTCAATAGAATTGGTATCGGTAAAACCAATCCAAATACTGCACTTGATGTAAGTGGTATAGTTCGCTCATCCACTGGAGGTTTCCGTTATCCTGATGGAGCAACCACCGCTGCACCGATCTACATATATGATTCAACCGGGATTCAATTGTACCCATAATTTATGGAGATATTATGTTTAGAATATTAACTTTTGTTTGCTTATTGTTTTCTAGCTTTGTCGCCTCTGCCCAAAGTCAATATCAATATTTTGGACAGAGACCACTAAGAATAGTAGTTCCTTTTAATGCTGGAGGATATGCTGATAATCTAGCGCGCATTGTATCCGAAGGTATTTCAAATGAAATACGCCAACCTGTTATTGTTGAAAACCGACCAGGTGGATTTGTTGTTGTTGGTGCACATCATATGTTAAACCAACCTTCAGATGGGCATATGATAATGATAACCGGTAATGGTTTGACCGCTGTTCGAAGATTTAATCCTAATTTGAGTATTGATTTATTAAAAGAAGTATCCATAGCAAGCGTCATAGTTAAAACACCATTGGTAACAGTTGCATCCAGAACATCTGGAATAATAGATGCTAATCAATTTATTAATAGAATTAGAAGTTCACCAGAATCTCTTTCATTTGTTTCTATTGGTGGAGGTGGTATAGCTGGAATGGGTGTTATGATATTTTTAGATGCAATTAATGGAAAAATGCTTAATGTACCCTATAGCGGTTATGCTCCTGCAACAGTAGATTTTGCTGCTGGTAGAATAGATATTATGTCAGTTGAGGTTCCTGCTGCTAGACAATTGGTTGATGCGGGTGGTAGACCTTTAATCATTAGTTCAAGCACTCGTAGATCATCATTTCCAGATGTACCTACATGGAAAGAATTAAATATCGATAATGAATTTTATGCATTTCAAGCATTTTGGGTTAAATCAAACACCCCAAGACCTATACGTCAAGAACTAAATCGTATTATAATGGCATCAATCAATCAAACTGAAATACGCAAAAAACTTGAAACCCTTGGAATTGAATCTCAAGATATTTCAAATCCAAATGATTCTTTGGAACAACATGAATCAATGATTAGTAATGAAATTAAAAGATGGCCTGCTATTCATTGACTTTATTATAAATATGGTATAAGACAAATATAGGAGTTTATTATAATGTCATTTGATTCTATTCGCGATGCCGTAGATAGCCTTCGTTCTGATAATCCAGTAGAATTTTCTCAAACCATCAAAAGCATATTGATGGATAAATTGGTTAACCGTATGGATATCGAGAAGGTTAGCATAGCATCTCAGATGTTTGGTGATGCAACTCCTAACACAAATTCGACGGAGGATACCGATGGCCAAGACTCTTAAAGACATTAGGGAGAAGGCTACTCGTCTCCGTGAAGCTGCATATGTAGCCACAGTTCAAGCTAAAAAGCGTACATATCGTTCTGATACTACAGTAGATGACGATGAATCTGGATCTCTTGAGCCAAAAGCTGCTGGTGAAAAGGCCTTCAAGGCCATGCATACATCCACCACGACAGACTTTGGTGACCAAGACAATAATAAGAACCAAGCTGATACTAAGTCACGTATTCATCATCGTGCCGGTGATGAACCTAAAATTGGTGAGCGTGAAAAAATCAATCAAGGAACTTCAACTATAAAAGGTCCTGAGCTAGGTTCTTATACAAAGCAGACACCAACAAATTATGCTGATAAACGCGGTGGTGAGACATCACCAGTTCGCACTTCACCATCAGCGGTTGCTCCGTTTGCTGAAAAGACACCTAGAGTATCAATCAAGCAATTCCGCGAATCAATGCAATTTGGAATTCTTCGTATTGTAGAATCTCGCATTGGCGGCCGCGTAATTTTTGAAGATGGTCATGTTGATGTAGAAGATACAATCGCTGAAAAGTTGGCTGAAGTATATTCGCTGCTTGAAGATGAAAATGCTAAGAAATTTATTGAGATTGGTTCATCTAGCGCAGAAGGTCTCCGCGAGCTAATCGATTTTGCATTTAGTATTGACGCACAGGAGTCAGAAGATGGCCATTGATCGTGTAGTCAACAAAGGTATCAAGGGTGGTTATGTTACAGGCAATTTTTCTGCCGGTGGATATATTGCTCTAAACAGTTCTAATGCTGTTGTGGCTGCTAATTCAGCAGGTGAAACAGTTCAAGAAATGTTGATCTCTGTTATTTCATGGTCAACCACAAACGGTGCATATTATACGGTAAAGCGTGGTGCTAATACTGTGTTAAATCTTGCTACCGTAGGCACGTTTGATTTTCAAGCTTCAGGTATGGCAATTGAAACTGGTGGTGAAGCTGCTGCTAACGTTGTGGTGACAAAGACTGGTACTGGTCCATCTAGCTTGACAATCAAGCTGCATAAACGCCCGGTAATTGCCGGTGGCTCATCTTACTAAGGAATAACTTCAATGAAACTCATATGCGAAGTCAATGAAGAATTGAAAGTTATCACCGAAGCCAATGAGCGCGGTGGTCGCAGTTATTTCATTGAAGGCGTGTTTATGCAGGCCGAACAGAAAAACCGCAATAACCGTTCATATCCAAAGCATATCATGGAGCGCGAAGTTAATCGATATGTTGATGAACATATTAAACAAAATCGTGCTTATGGTGAGCTTGGTCATCCATCAGGTCCGACCATCAATCTTGAGCGTGTATCACACATGATCAAAGAATTGCGCGAAGATGGTAATAATTACATCGGTCGTGCCAAGATCATGGATACACCATACGGTAATATTGTCAAGAATCTTATGGATGAAGGTGCTCGTCTTGGGGTATCTACTCGTGGTATGGGTTCTTTAAAGGAACGTAACGGTTGCATGGAAGTTCAAGATGACTTTCATCTAGCAACAGCTGCGGATATTGTCGCCGACCCTTCGGCTCCAGACGCATTTGTGCATGGCGTTATGGAAGGTAAAGAATGGGTTTGGGATAATGGAATTTTGAAAGAAGTTGATATTGCTGGTTATAAGAATCGCATAAATGAAGCTGCTCGCTCACGCCGCACAGAATCAGAAGTGCTTGACGTATTCCGCAGCTTTATTTCTAAGCTATAATAGCCGTATTTTATAAATATCATAAGATCATCATCTAAGTCCCAAGGGAGACAGGAAATGAACGAAAGAAAGCAGATCGACGAGGTGGATGCCACTGGCGCTCACGTTCCCGATGCAGTTGGTAACAAAGTTACACCTCCCGGTGGTGATAAGGGTGGTGAGCATGGTATCATCCGCACATCACCAACTTCTGTTGACCCTGCGTCACGTTCAGCGATGGTTTCTGCCATCGTGAATACAGTGACAAAGATGAAAAAGGGTGATCTGAAAGCAACATATGCGAAGGTCATGGGTCTACCTGACGGTGAACATTCTGCTCCTTTGCAAGGTTCATCTAAAATTTCTCAGCCGGCTCGTGTGACATCAGAAGACCTGGATATCGCTGATGATGTTCGCGCTATCTTTGAAGGTGCTGAAGTTTCAGAAGATTTCAAGAATAAAGTTTCTGACATCTTCCAGACAGCTCTCGTTTCTAAGATCAATGAGAAGCTGGAAGAAATGGCCGCTGTTCATGAGGCAGAAATCGAAGAATCTGTTGATTCGCGTGTAAATCAAGTTGTGGAAGAGCTTGACTCTTATCTTGATCACGTTGTTGAGCAGTGGATGGATGAAAACAAGCTGGCCGTTGAAACGGGTCTGCGTTCTGAAATCGTAAATTCATTCATGTCAGGTCTTCGTAATCTCTTTAGCGAACACTACATCGACGTACCAGAAGGTAAAGAAGATGTAGTTGAGCAGCTAGCTTCACAGGTTGAAGAATTGACAGCCGCTCTGAATAGCGAAATTGAAAAGTCAGTTGAGCTTCGTGCAGAAAATGAAGCTCTAGTTTGTGGTGCGCTGATCGCGGAAGCGACAGAAGGTTTGACAGATGTGCAAGCTGAAAAGATGCGTAAGCTTGCTGAATCTGTTGAATTTAACGATGTTGAGTCATTCTCATCTAAGCTACAAGACCTCCGTGAAGGCTACTTCCCGTCAGGCCGTAAGGCTGCTCTGAAGTCAGTTCTCACAGAGTCTGCTCTTGATTCTGATCCCATTGAAAATATCAATGAGCAGACTTCAGGGCCGATGTCCGCTTATGTCTCAGCAATCTCACGCACCGTTAAAAAGTTCTGATCGGCTAAATAGCCAATATTCCTAGGAAAGGGAACTACCATGAATACAGAGTCTCTGATCCAGAAGTGGGGCGCGGTCATCGACCATGGTGACCTCCCCTCCGTTAAGGATTCACATAAGCGTGCCGTGCTGGCTCAGCTCTTGGAAAACCAAGAGTATGACTCACGCCAGCAAGCGATTGGCTCAGGCGGCTACCGTGCGCCTGGTCTGCTAGGTGAAGCTGCTCCCGCAAATGCGATGGGTGCTTCTTCATCAGTAGCTTCAGCAGGTAATATCGATATCTTCGATCCAGTGCTTATCTCACTGGTTCGTCGTTCAATGCCAAACCTGATCGCCTATGACATCTGCGGCGTGCAGCCGATGACAGGCCCAACAGGCTTGATCTTCGCTCTGCGTTCACGTTATGAGTCACAGACAGGCACAGAAGCCCTATTCAATGAAGCGAATACAACATTCACTACAGCGGCTGGTGGTAACACAGCTTCTCGCTTTGTTGTCGCGAATACTTCATCTGGTCGCGTTCAGGACGGTACAGATCCTACAGGCCGCGTGAAGGCAGGTGCTTCAGGCTATACCGTATCAACCGGTATGTCAACAGCTCGTGCGGAAGCTCTGGGTGACGGTTCATCCAATGCATTCCAGCAAATGGCGTTCTCAGTCGAGAAGGTTGCCGTGACTGCAGTGTCACGCGCCCTGAAGGCTGAATACACGATGGAACTGGCGCAGGATCTGAAGGCTATCCATGGTCTGGATGCCGAATCAGAACTTGCGAACATTCTGTCTGCTGAAATCCTTGCGGAAATCAACCGCGAAGTGGTTCGCACAATCAACTACACCG
>Ga0315909_10009939_pt1 | contig 10211 bp, 17 predicted proteins | sample LakEriMetagenome_11_FD_203527 | JGI IMG/M metagenome (GOLD analysis project Ga0315909, IMG submission 203527) | Freshwater fungal communities from buoy surface, Lake Erie, Ohio, United States - Buoy 2 MA125 | ecosystem: Environmental > Aquatic > Freshwater > Lake | place: USA: Lake Erie, Ohio...
TGTCAAGAAATTCGCGGGTCAGCAAAAATTCTCAGTAGAGCTTCTGCAGAGAACTTCGCCCGTCTTCTTCAACGAGCTTCTCCCAAATATGGTTGCAGCCATGGCGAAGCAGCAAGACACTTACGCAAACAGCGTCTTGGTATCAGGTGCAACAGCTGACGCGACATCAATCGCAACTTATCCAACAGCCGCAGAGCTTCTCGCCTTTATTGGTCGCGGGGCTGCATCTGTTTATGGTGCTACAGCTGGTCTTGCAAATCCATTCGCTCGCAACATCTTGGTAAACACTTCACAATGGTCAAATCTCATGGGTCTAAATGACTCAGGTCGTCCGATCTATAACGAAGTAACTCAGCCAATGAACCAACCTGGTCTTGCAACTCCAACATCGCTTCGCGGTCGTGTTGCTGGTCTTGATCTCTTTGTTACAGCTAACACAGCCGCAACAACAGACACAGATGATTCAATCATGATCATCAACCCTGACGCATACACATGGTACGAGTCACCAAGCTATCAGCTTCGTGCTGAATCAACAGCGGACGGATCAATCACCGTCGGCGTGTACTCATTTGGTGCTTGTGCGACAAAGGTCGCGGCAGGTGCTTTCGGAGTAAATAAGTCGTAATCACGACACACTAATCATCGAGCGTCGCGCTCCCGTGGCGCTCGAGTAGAAGAAGGGAAGAGCTCATGTCAATCGTCACTCCGTCAGAACTTCGTTCTGTGCTAGGCGTGAGCTCTTCTCTCTACTCTGACGCATATCTCCAAAAGGTAATAGACACTAGCGAGCTGACAATTTTGCCGCTTCTCGTCTCTTACTCTTCAGCTGTAACTCATCGCAAAATTGCTTCAAATGTGGCAACCCTTACGACAAACACTCCGCACAATTACATCGTCGGATCAAGTGCGGTCGTCTCAGGCGTGGACGCGACATTTAACGGCACATACACCGTCACCGTAGTCGATGGCGAATACTCATTTTCTTACGCGAAAACAAACGCGGACATTGCTTTAAATGCCGTCATTCCAAACGGCACAACTTATCTTTCAGGCTACGACGCAGCGACAATCTATGCAAACAATCCCGCCGTGTACGAAGCCATCATCGTCATATCGGTCGAAGTCTTTCAATCAATTACAGCTGCCGGCGGACAAATCGAAGGCATTGATTTCCAAGTGAGCCCGTATCGCATGGGACGATCACTCTTGAATCGTGTCATTGGAATTCTTGGCAAATCTTTGGACACCGGAGCGATGCTCGCATGACAGCATCATCCATCGCAATCAATGTCCGCGGCACTTTGAAGACAGCTTTGGCGAGCGTGGCTGCCAATGTGTACGATTATGTGCCCGAAGCTCCAAATGTGCCATTTGCTGCCATCGTGCCGGATGTGCCATATCTTGAGCCAAATCTCATCGGCACTTCAACTCGAGTCAAAATCAATTTCAGACTTACCGTCGGAGTCGCGCCATATTCAAACGCGGCTTCTCTCGACAATATCGAAAGACTCATCATGAGCATTCTTGCGGTAATTCCGCAGGGTTACACCGTGGGAAGCGTGTCAAATCCTGTCCCAATGACTCTTGCAAGCGGATCAGAAATTATCGCTTGCGAGATCCAACTATCAACGCAATACACTCAAACTAACTAGGAGCAATTATGGCAACGACCGTCATCACAGGACGCGATCTCGCATTGACGATCGCGACCGTAAGCTACGACGCACAGGCATCATCTGTCACACTCGAAGCAGATCATGTCATTGAGACATATCAGACTTTGGATGGACGCGCATACAAGGCAATCGATGATTCATGGACTCTCAATGTTGAAATGCTCGCCGATTGGGGCGCTTCAGGATCACTCTGCGAAGCTCTTTGGACAGCGACAGAATCAGCACCAAACACAACTTTGGCTGTATCTCTTACAGCTGCAACCGGCGCTGTCTTCGCTTTCAATGTCTTGCCGACATTCCCAAGCGTAGGCGGCACAGCACCGGACGCTCAAACTGTGTCACTAGCATTCCAAGTTGTCGGAACTCCATCCGAGACTTTCAGCGCATAACCAAACGAACGGGAGCAAATAAATGAAAACAGAAATAACAATTGAATACTTTTCGGGCGAATCTGAATCGTTAATCGCTTCAATTCCGGAATTCGTGAAGTGGGAACGCAAGACCGGCTTGAAGGTCACGCAACTCGAAGAAAATATTGGGTTGGATGATCTTCTCTTCTTGGCATATCACGCCAAGAAACGGGAGCTAGCTGGTCAAGCGATAAAGCCATTTGAAGTTTGGTGCGATACCGTGGACGGAATCAGATCGGACAAACCCGAAAACCCAAAAGCTACGCCGTCGGAAGCCTGAATCGAATCATTGTCGAACTCGCTCTTGCGACACAAATCCCAATGAGCGAGTGGCAAACGGCGGAGCAGATATTCACAGCAATCGAGATCTTGGAGAAGAGACATGGCAAATAAAGCCGGAAGAGGACGATTCGATATCACCGTCGATCCGGTGGAATTTCGCAATCTCATCGGCTTATTGAATGCTCTCGACAAAGAGACTCAGGATGAAATTAGATCTCAAGCTCTTCCGTTGTCAAAGCGTCTCGCCGGACAGCTTCTTATGTTTAGCCAATCTGCGCCCGCTCCACAGACAAAGCTCGTCGCTCAAACTATTACTCCAAAGCGAGATAGATTGATTCGAGTCGATATTGGTGGATCAAAGAAGGTCGGTCGCAAGTACGGCGGCGAAGCTTCAAAGTCAGGCAAGGGCAACAAGGTACGGCAGCAAGCTGCGCCGGCGGGTGCGTTACTTTGGGGAACAGAATTCGGATCGCACCCTGGACTCGATAGCATCGGGCGTCGATACACAGACAGATTCAAAGCTTCAAAGAATCCGCGCGGCTATTGGATCACTCCGGCGGTTGATTTCTATGTGCCAATTGTGGCGCGTGAATATGCTCAGATGGTTCAAGATGTAGTGAAGAAAGCGGGGCTCGACTAATGGCAGGAATTCCAAAAGTCAAGATTACTTTTGACGCTGACTTCGATGAACTTAAGCGCGGCGTCAAAGGTGCAACCGATGAAGTCGAAGGCTTCGGATCTAAGATTGGAAAATTTGGCAAGGCGGCAGGAGCGGCATTTGCCGTCGCCGGCGCAGCTGCGCTCGCGTACAGCGCGGTACTTCTCAAGCAAGGCGTCGAATCTGCAATCGCGGACGAACAGGCACAAGAAAAGCTTGCTCTCACATTACAAAATGTTACAAATGCAACCGACGCTCAAATCAAAGCCGTCGAAGATCAGATCCTTAAGACTTCGCTACTAACAGGCAAAACAGACGATGAGCTTCGTCCAAGCTTTGAACGCTTTGTCCGTGCGACTAAGAATTCCGAAGAGGCTCTCAAGCTTCAGCAAGTGGCGCTCGATGTCTCAGCCGGTTCGGGCAAATCTCTCGAAGCTGTCACCAATGCGATGGCGAAGGCAGCTGAAGGCAACACAGCATCTTTGTCCAAGCTAGGCGTCGGACTCACATCGGCACAGCTCAAGACGATGTCTCTCGATGAGATCACAGCTTCTCTTGCAAATACTTTCGGCGGACAAGCATCCGCACAAGCTGACACATTTGCCGGCAAGATGGCTCGTCTTCAAGTCGCTTTCGATGAAGGCAAGGAGACAATCGGATCATTCGTACTCGATGCAATCACTCCAATGATTGACACCGTCGTGAACAAAGTCATTCCGACAATCTCACAATTCATCAATTCAATCGGCGGCACAGATGGGCTCAAGGGCACATTTGAGAGCGTCATCGAATTGCTTGTTTCAATCTTTCAGCCTGTACTCGAAGGCATCAAATTCGCTTTCGATCAAATCAAAGACGCGGTCATGGGTAACAAAGAGCAATTCATTGCGCTCTTTAAATTCCTTAAAGACTTCGTCGCGCCATTCATGGGCGGCGTCTTAAAGCTTGCGATTCAGGGAATCGGCATCGCTCTCGGAGTCGTCATCAATGTGGTGGGAACTCTTATCAGCGGATTCCAAACTCTCTTCGGGATCATCAATTCCGTGGTCGGAGCGATCCGCACATTGATTTCGCTTGTGGCTAACAATCCGGCTGTCAAAGGAATCTCAAACGCTATCTCCGGCGCTTTCGGTGGCTTCCGTGCAGCGGGCGGCAGCGTTACAGCGGGGAAGGCTTATGTCGTAGGAGAGCAGGGCGCGGAAATGTTCGTCCCTAGCTCCAACGGCACAATCGTACCAAATGGCGGCATTGGTGGATCAACAATCAATATCACCGTGAACGGCGCAATTGACGCCGAAGGCACAGCGCGCACAATCGTCGATGTCTTGAATCGCTCAAATGCTCGCGGCACTTTGGGCGCGAATAGATTGTCATTTGTATGAGCATTTGGTCACCTACTTGGAGCATTGAAATCGATGGCATTGAGTACAAAGATGTGGCTCTTTCAAATCTGACAATCAGCTCGGGCAGAAATGACATCTACACGCAAGCCATTGCCGGATACTTAAATCTGACTCTCATCAATCTTGACGATTCAGGAATCAATCCCACAATCAATTCAGGCGTGACCGTCTTTGTCGATGATTCAAATGGTGATCCGATTGCCCTATTTGGTGGCTCAATCACAGACATCATCATCGGCGTCCAATCCGGTGGGTCGATTGGAGTGACTCAGACAATCTCCATCACGGCTCTAGGGGCGCTCTCACGGCTTCCAAAAGTGCTCACAGAAGGAGTCTTAGCCAAAGAATTAGACGGCGAACAGATTTATTCCATTTTGGAAGGCATTCTCTTCGGATCTTGGAATGAAGTGCCGGCAGCTTTGACATGGGCTGGATATAACCCAACGACTACTTGGGCAAATGCTGAGAATTCAGGGCTCGGCGAGATTGATGCTGGCAACTATGAATTGACGGCTCGAAGCGCCGATGTGACCGATGCGTACTCTTTGGTGGCAGCTTTAGCCAATTCAGGATTGGGTTATTTGTATGAGAATGCTTATGGTCAAATTTCCTATGCTGACAGCACTCACCGCAGCTCATATCTTGCCACCAACGGATACATCGATTTAAGCGCCAATGACGCTTTTGCATCGGGTCTTCAATTGGCGACTAGATCCGGCGATGTCCGAAATTCCGTCACGGTCAAGTACAAGAACAATCAACAAGTCTCGGATTCCGATCAAGCTTCCATTGATATTTACGGCGCTTTGGCTCAATCGATTCAAACGACGCTTGAAAATGAAGCCGATGCCATTTCCCAAGCCGCTTTCTATTTAGCGCTTCGAGCCTATCCAAGAGCCAATTTCAATCAGATTTCATTCCCAATCGGATCACCTGAAATCGATGATTCTGATCGTGACAATATGCTCGGCGTCTTTATGGGAATGCCTGTCACAATCAACAATCTGCCCAACAATATGGGAACGAAATTTCAAGGATTTGTCGAAGGCTGGCAATTCCAAGCCGGCATCAATTCACTCACGCTTTCCATGTATCTGACTCCAACCGAATTTTCGCTTCAGGCAATGAAGTGGAACGATGTGAGTGGCGCAGAGTCTTGGAATACCTTATCGAATACACTTATCTGGGACGACGCTTTCATCGTCGCTTAAAGGAGACAACATGGCAACGACAACGCCGAATTTTGGGTGGACTGTCCCAACTTCGACCGATTTGGTCAAAGATGGCGCAACCGCAATTGAGACTCTTGGAGATGGCATTGATGCGTCTTTCGTAGATCTTAAAGGTGGCACGACTGGACAAGTGCTCTCAAAGGCATCGGGTACAGATCTCGATTTCACTTGGGTGGCGCAGGATGACTCCAATGCAATTCAAAATGCAATCGTAGATGCAAAAGGTGATTTGATTGCTGCGACGGGTGCAGATACTCCGGCGCGGTTAGCTGTCGGGACAAATGGATATGTCTTGACAGCCGATTCAGCTGAAGCGACGGGCTTAAAATGGGCGGCGGCTGCAAGCACTCCAACATTTTCAGGCGTTCGAGTGTTTAAATCAAGCGGACAAACAATCTCAAATGCGACAGTTACAGATTTGACTTTTGACTCGGAGACTTTTGACACAGATGGTTTTCACAGTACGAGTACAAATACAGATCGTTTAACTGTGCCCGCCGGTAAAGCGGGAAAATATCTTGTCATCGCAAAGATGAGCTTTGCTGGTGGCGTCAATGGAATTCGTCAAGTTTATATCTACAAAAACACAACAGTTGCGGATTTAAACACTTACCAAAACATATCAAATTCGGACGCCGATGCTTGTCTAAGCACCATCGTGGATTTGTCCGTGGGCGATTATGTCAAAATGGCATGCTGGCAAAATAATGGCGGCAACTTGGGCGCAAACTGGACTACATCTGCAACAGTCTTTTCTATGGAATATTTAGGAGCATAAATGTACGAGACAATTACAGCCGCTTATCCTGAATTAACAGATGCGGACTTCATGCCGCCCAAAGGTTTAATTGTTCTTAAAGATGACGGGGATGGAATTGTGTATCTTGAAAAATGGGAATACACAAAGCCAATTCCTGACGGATTGACATTGGGCAAATGACATATCCAAAAGGTACAGCCGCGCTCGCTCTTGAGATTGCCAAAGCCGAAATCGGCACAATCGAAGAAGGCGACAATCTGACAAAGTACGGCGAATTTACAAAAGCCAATGGCTTGCCGTGGTGCGGATCATTCTGCAATTGGGTACTTGCACAGGCAGGAGTCAAGGTTCACTCGGTCGTCTCCACAGCTGTGGGAGCTCATAAGTTTAAGGAGATTTCTCGATGGAGCGAGACACCGGCAATCGGTGATCTTGCATTCATGGATTTTCCACATGACGGAGTCGATCGGATTTCACATGTGGGAATCGTCGCGGCAATCGATGGCAAGTCGATAGTTACCATCGAAGGCAATACATCCGGCAGCGGCGATCAACGCAATGGCGGAATGGTAATGGTGAAGACTCGCACAGTTGGCAAAGAAGTGGTCGGCTTTGGTCGTCCCAAGTATGTGCCATACAAAGGCGAGTATCCAATCATCGAAGCTCATCCGGCAAAAGGTAAAAAGGAGAAGAAAAAGAAATGAAAGATTTTAAAGCAATCGCAGCGTCTTGGGCGCGTTCATTCTTAGCGGCGGGAATCGCCGTGTACATGTCAGGCAATTCAGATCCAAAGGCTATCGCCGGAGCGGGGCTTGCTGCCGTGCTTCCGGTCGTCTTGCGATACTTGAACCCTAACGACACAGCTTTCGGGTCAAAGGGGAAGTGACTCGGGCGCTACTCCGCACAGCTTTAGCGATGGGTCTTGTGCTAGGGCTGTGCGGTTGCAGCGTGTATCAAGGTTATACGCGATACGAATGCCAAGAATTTGAAAATTGGAAAAAGCCGGAGTGCAATCCGCCGCAATGTAAAGCGACGGGAGTCTGCACCGAAGACATCTATGGAGAAGATCCAAATGGGTTTACATCAAAGACGATTAAGTAATGAGCAGCTGAAAGCAAGACTCATCGTCTTCATCGGAGTCGCTTTGGCGCTCACTTTCATGTTCTCCGTCGCTGGCATGCTTTACGCTCTCATCTTCGTCACTCAGCCGCTTGGCGATCAAGCACCCAACGATCGAGCATTCATCGAGCTTCTGACGACCCTAACGATTTTCTTGACAGGATCTCTCGGATCTGTACTCGCATCCAACGGACTCAAAGACAAGGTGAAAAGCGGGGAAGACACGCCGAAATCCACGCCTGAATCTTGATTTTGTCAGACTTTTGCTTCACTCTTTAGGCAGGGAGCGAGATTCGCTTCCATGAACGGGAGCAAATATGTACGCATTTCAGGAAGTTGCCATGTGGATGCTATTGGGCATTCTTAGCGGCTTTACAGGCGGTTACACACTAGGACTCAAAGAAGGCAAGCGCGAAGGCTATATCCGCGGCAAGATTGCCGGTCGTAGAAATGCGGAGTACAGAGACTAATGGGATTCCTGGACAATTACGAGACGGTCAATCAAAAGGTCAAGAGACTCCACGCCACTTTTCCAACGAATCGCATCGAGACATCGATCATCGATTGGCAGCCTGAGAAAGGCTTCATCCTTATCGAGTGCAGGATCTTTCGTCATTACGAAGACGAGAAGCCGGCGGCGATCGATTACGCTCACGGAATGGTTGGAGCGTATAACGCCCAAATGAAACGATGGTATGTCGAAGACACGGTCTCAAGCGCCATTGGTCGCTGCGCTTCCGTGGTCTTGGGTACAGACGAGAAGCCAAGTCGTGAAAATATGGAGCAAGTCGAGCACATGCCAAAAGCATTTGTCGAGGATGATCCGTGGTCAAAGCCAATTTGGGAAGATGGATTCACAACAGCCAAGCAAGCCGTCCAAGAGATTGAATCAAAGCTTGGCGGAGAGCTGATCTCAGAGTCTCCAATTTGCGCACATGGGCACATGCTTCTCAAAGAAGGCACAGCCAAAACGGGCAAGCCATATCGCGGACATGTCTGCACCGAGAAGGTGAAGGCAAATCAATGCTCTCCGATTTGGTATGTACTAGCTTCGGACGGCACTTGGAAAGTGCAGCTCTAGTCATGGGCGAGATGTACATACAAAAGCCGAACGGCGAATCAATGACATTCCACATCGATGGCACAGTAACGACAGATCCACAGCCAATCTCGATTGATTGGTGCGATAAATGCCAAAGGTGGCAATCGAAAGAATTTGGGCGCTATCAAGAAGCTGACGGGCTCAAAATCATGTGGTTTTGTGAGGCGTGTAAATGAGGATGAAGATATCGCGTGAGCAAGAGTGGGACGCAGCTCGCGTCGCCATCGAGCGCGTGGAAGAGATTGACGGTCATCCGGATCATGCAAGCCGATACAACAAACAGTTGAACTTTCACGATTACATCTTGGAAGTGGCTGAATCCATTGGTGCTGAATTTGCTGTGGCGAAGTATTTCGGCATTCAAGACTTCAATCCAAGAGCTTCTCGATTTAAGCGAACAGCCGATGTCGGATCAATCATCGAAGTCAAATGGACAAAGTATGACGCCGGATCACTCATTATCTACGACAGCGATCGCAACACAGACATCGCCATCCTTGTCACAGGCAAGAGCCCGAATTATGTGCTGAAGGGTTGGATTCCGGTGGCAATTGCTAAGAATCAGAAATGGCGCAGACGCGATCAGCCGACCTATTGGGTCGATCAATACAATCTTCATCCCATCGAGAATTTAAGGAGATCAAGCCATGGAGAAGCTACGCTTCCAATGCAGGGTTGAAAAGAAAGTCACAGATCACGCCGTATTTTCAAATGAAGTGCCACTTGGAGCCGATGTCGTAATGGTGCAATGTCTTAGCTGTGGAGTCATGGGAGTCAATCAAAAGGCGGATGCCCGTGGCTGAGTATGACTTTCGATGTGAAGTCTGCGGCAAGACAAAGACAGTCAAGCGATCGATGGACGATCAGCTGCAACGCGATCCATACTGTGACGCTTGTGAAGTACCTATGGCGCGAATTTGGACAGTCAATCCAATCCACTTCAAGGGCGAAGGTTGGGCACATCAATGAGCGAAGTTAGCTATTTCTACAGATGCCCAATTTGTGCGTCATGGAAGAAAATCATGTCGTGCCAAGCTGTGATCGATGTCAAAGTTGGATGGCTAAGGTTGAAGATAATGCCGTGCCATATATCGAAGGCGAAGAGTAGCCTGTGGATAAACTGTGGACAACACGCCGGGAGCCCGTTCAAGTTATCCACATATTTGCTATGTGCTTGACTCGCTCGATACGATGTCTGCTCTCGCAGCGAGCCGGTGCGCCGGATAGCTCGCGCGGGAGAAGCCATCTAGTGCCACTCTCATGCCTAATTCTAGGCTCTCTTGCAATAACAGCAATTCCCGCACAAGCTTCAGATGCGGATCATTACAAGCTGTATGCACACTCAAGGATTATCAATGAGACTCAATACAAATGTTTATCTTACATCATCCATAAAGAATCTCGATGGAATCCAAGGGCAAAGAATGGCAGCCATTACGGACTTGGACAGATGCGATCGACGCATTATAGAGAGTTAGATCCTTTTCGTCAGATAGATGCCACAATCAAGTACATCAAGGTGAGATACGGTTCGATGTGTAAAGCATGGGCATTCCATCAAAAGAA
>Ga0315909_10009942_pt1 | contig 10209 bp, 10 predicted proteins | sample LakEriMetagenome_11_FD_203527 | JGI IMG/M metagenome (GOLD analysis project Ga0315909, IMG submission 203527) | Freshwater fungal communities from buoy surface, Lake Erie, Ohio, United States - Buoy 2 MA125 | ecosystem: Environmental > Aquatic > Freshwater > Lake | place: USA: Lake Erie, Ohio...
ACCACGGCAGCCACCACGCCCTCGCGGGCAGGGGCCTGGGCGGTGAGGGCCACATCGACTGCGGCTACCGCGCCATCCGCCAGGCGGATGACCTCCGGCGGCACGAGCTCCTCGGGCGTGGCGAGGATTTTGTGACGTTGCAGGGCACGACCATAGCGCGAGCGACTGGTCCATACCGACACCGCTGCAGCTAATACCAGACCCGCGAGGATGGGCGTCATCCAGAGGAAAAACGAATGCCCGATATACCAGGCCAGTGCCGACCACGCCAAGCCTAACAGAATCGCCGGGCCATGATAACGAATCGCCTCCATCCAGGGAGTGCCATCCGTTTCACGCGTCTGCGTGCCCCAGTTCACCGAGCGGCCCAGCACCATGCCCAGCACCATCAAGGTGTGCGATACCATGATCGATGGCGCGAGCAGCGCCGACAGCAGTGCCTCCATCATCACGCCCACGGTCAGAGAAAACACATTGCCAAAGCCCTTGCGCCGGCGCGGATGCAGCACGGTGCCCACGTAGGCGAGGATTTTCGGCAGGAACAAGAGCAACAACACCATGCCCGCCAGGTACCAGGCCTGCTCCGCGCCACTGATGCCGAGGTATTCGCCAATATAGCCTTCATAGGGCAACTGGCTCAGATTGCTGCTGCGGAAATCCCATGCCACCCACGTGCTGATCAGCAGAAACAAAAACCACACCGGGCTTCCCAGATAGGCCATGATGCCCATGAACAAATGCGCCCGGCACGGAAAGGGAAACCCACGCGCAAAGACCAGCCACATGTGCTGCAAGTTCCCCTGGCACCAACGGCGGTCGCGTTTCAAGTGATCGATCAAAGTCGGCGGCGCTTCCTCATAAGTTCCCTCCAAATCCCACGCCAGCCACACTTCCCAACCGGCTTTCACCATCAGCGCGGCTTCGACAAAATCGTGGCTGAGAATTTTCCCGCCGAATGGTTCCTTGCCGGGCAACGCGGGCAGTTCACAAAACTCGGAAAACGGCTTCACGCGAATCAAGGCATTGTGCCCCCAGTAGCTGCCCTGTCCCAACTGCCAGAAATTCAGCCCGCGGATGAACAAAGGTCCATACAGGCGCATCGCGAACTGCTGCAAGCGGGTGAACACCGAGGAGCCGCGAATCAACTTCGGCGGCGTTTGCAGAATCCCGAGACGCGGACTCACATCCATGATGCGCGCCATCGAGACAATGTCCCGCCCTTCCATCAAACTATCCGCATCCAGCACCAACATGCCCTCATAGCGCCCGCCCCATGTTTTGACAAAATCTCCGATGTTACCCGCCTTGCGGTTTTCGTTGATGCGACGGCGGCGATAGAAAATACGGCCAAAGGCATTGTGCTTGCGGCAGAGATTCGTCCACGCCACTTCCTCTTCCACCCAAAGCGCGAGCTGCGTGGTATCGCTGAGGATGAAAAAATCGAACGACGCCAGCCGCCCCGTGGCTTCGATCGAGCGATAGATCGCCTCCACCCGGGCGCAGACCTTGACGATGTCTTCATTGTAGACCGGCATCACCACGGCGTAGCGATGCGCCAAGGGACCTTCCTGTTGTTCCGTGAGCCGGGTGATGCGCACCGTGCGCCACGAGAACAACCAATCCCACACCCCGGCCAAGGCGTGGAATGAACCCAGCACCAACAAGCCATTCAGCAGCGCGAAGATGGCGAGAATGAGATAGTGCGAATTGTGAAATCCCTGCCGATAAAACAAGTCAGCCAGCCACAGCACCGCGATCAAATTCACCAGCACCACGGAGCCGAAAAAGAACAGCCGTCGCATTGTGACCCGCAGCGGGCTGACCAGCACCGGCGCGCTAGGCGGCGGCGAGATCGGCGAGGGCATCTCCTGTTCAAACAAGCGCGTCGTCTTCGCCGGTGACGGCACCGCATCCATCACGTGCGAAAAATTCGCTTCCTGGGCGGGCGGCGCTTGCGGAGTTGTATCGTCGTTTTCCATGGGCTAGCCTTTCCAAATCAACCAGCCTACAGCCGCTAACACAGCGACGATACCCAGATAGTAGAGTTTTTTCAACAGCGGCCGATTCTCCATCATGCCAAACCACTGCGCGGCACCACTGCCCAGCGCATTAAGCTCCAGCGGCTGCGGCGTCATCGTCAGCGCGGCGAATTGCGGACCGGCGGCGAGATAGGAAGAGCGCATCTTCTGCACAAACGGCTCGGGCCACGGCGCCTGCGCCAAAAACACCGGCTGCCACTTGCCCGGCATATCCGCCAGCAACAGGGCCAGCCGCCCGCGCGCCGCCAGACGGTTGTCTTGCAGCTCGACGTTCAGCACATTCGAGGTCCAGTCCGCCACCGCCTTGAGCGTCTCTTCCATCGCCAGAATCCGCGGCACCTTTTCCGGCTCGCGCGCCTGGCGGTCCGAGGCGCGGAACAAAATCGCCCGCACCATGTCCGCCACCAGCAGACGATTCCGCAACTGCAGGGCGCGCAAGTAGCACTCCACAGAAATGTATGCTTCCTCCCACTCGGCGAGCTCGGTATCGCTGAGCGGACGCAGCGTGCTTATGGCTGGATTCGGTATACCCATGTTTCAGTGAGAAAATCTTCGCCTTTTTTCAAACAGCAGCGCATTTCCGCAGGGCCTACGTCCGAAAGCTTCACGCCTTCTTTGGCCGGCGCGAGCAGGAAACTGACGCGCCAACGGCCGCCTTCCATCTGCTGCACGTTAGAGAACTTGATCTTGAGTTTTTCCGCCGCATCGCCGCAAATTTCAATGACGGGAGAGAGCTCGGCGGGATCCTTGATCTGGTCGAGAGTGCCGCCGCTGAATTCCACGATCATCGTGCGCTGATCCGGCTCCCACTCATGCACGCCCGTGCGTGTCGCCACCACTTGACCACCGGCCCCCGCGATGTCCCCGTTGAGGGTCCAGCGCTGATTGTAGCAAAACTCATAGCGCTGCCCGGGCTGCGGCGTCTCATCCGGCACCCAGGTGGCCACGATGTTGTCGTCCAGCTCGCGCACCGTCGGGATTTCCATCAACATGACCTTGCCTTTGCCCCAGTCATTGGTCGGCTCGATCCACACCGAGGGCCGCAAGTGATACGCCGCCTCGCCATCTTCGTAGGCCGCAAAACGGCGGTCGCGCTGAGCCAGACCAAAACCCTTGACCTGATCGGCGGAAAAGAAACTGAAATCCAGCCGGCCGCTGTCATTCGCGATCGGGCGCCACACTTTTTCGCCGCTGGCCATGTGAATCGCCAGTCCATCGGAATCGTGCACCTCCGGGCGGAAGTCATCGAAGCGGCGCTTCGAGTTCTCGCCAAACCAATACATGCTGGACAGCGGCGCGACGCCGAAACGCTTCACCGCCTTGCGCGGAAACAGCACCGCCCGCACCTCCATCAGCGTATCCTCGCCGGGCGTGATGCGGATGCGATAGGCTCCCGCCACCGAGGGGCTATCCAGCAATGCGAACATTTCCACACGGCTGTCCTCCGGCTTCGGTTTGCCCAACCAGAACTCGGTGAAACGCGGAAACTCTTCCGGCGTGCCCTCGGCACCCGTATCGATCGCCAGCCCGCGGGCGGAGAGCCCGTAGCGGGTGTTTTTGCCCAGGGCCCGCCAGTAGCTGGCTCCTTGGAAGACGGCGACTTCATCGATCACGCCTTTGCCGTGGAAGTCATTGATGATCTTGAAACCCGCGTAGCCCGAGTCCCCTTTCTCCTCCGCGTGATCGGTGATGAGAGGACCGTATTCGAAATAATTCTGGGAGAACCGGATCTCCTGGCGATGCGTGTCCGTGAACTCATGCATGATCACCGGCTCGCGGAAAAGATAGCCCGGATGAAAAAACTGCGCCCGGAATTTCCCCTGATCCGCCGCCCAAAGCGAGCGATCCTGGCGGAAACGGATATCGCGGTACTGGTCATAGGTCAGTGACTTCATCCAGCCGGGCAAGGCTTCCTTATCCATCGCCACATAGTCCTTACTCGCGAGTTCCTTCGCCTTCTCCTCGATCGCGGAAAATTTCATTTCCTCACGCTCCCAGGCAGAGAGAGACAACGGCAAAAGACACACAACACCAACGGAGGCAACAAGAGGCTGTAACATAGCGCTCCGTGAAATTGACAAAACTTCGGAACAAGGTCAAGCGAATGCTGTGACAACCTGCACCGGCGCGTTTCCTGGCGGACAGCTCATGCTCGCATACCGCCGGGACCGTCGGCTCTCCCTACTCCGGCTTCAGCAGTGCAGGAATTTTGTCAGGAAATCACATTCATCCCTTTGAGTCCAAACAATGGAGCTGCCATGAGAAGGTGTTTGTCGTTCGAGTAAATTTCGCTGAAGCCGTGCGCGGCGGCGGTAGCGAGATGGATGGCATCCGCAGCGCGGAGGTAGGTGCTGGGCGGGGCGGAAGCGAAGACGGACTCGATGCGGTCGATAATGCTATCGGTCAGGGGCAAAAGGCGAACAGTCGTAGTCGTAATGTCTAAATGAAATTGTGCCATCAAACGGTGAAAATCTTCCCTACTGGCCACTCCCTCGCGTACTTTGCGAAATGCTGCTGCAACAAATTCGGCGCGGCCATGATGTGCCGTATGGATTTCTAGAGCAGTAGCTGCGTGTGCTCGAATCTCCGCGCTACCGAGCTCCGTAATCTGCAATTTTAGCAGATAGGTCGTGTCATAATAAACAGGGTTCACGGGGCGTCACGATCTTCCGAGATAATTTGCGTGGAGTCCGTGCCGCCGCTGAAAGCACCAGACGCAAGGAGAGCCTGATATTCGGGAAGCAGTTTCCGTTGTGCCCATTTAGAGACAGTGGACGAGACGTGAGCCGCGGCTTCCTCTTCGCTAGCGATTCCCTTTTCAATGATATCAATCGTCTCTTGCTCAATCGAACGTTGATGCGCGGCCGCGATCCGACGCAGTTTTGCGTGGAGTGCCTCCGGGAACGATTCGATGACAAGATCAGCCATGACGATGAGAAGCTAGCATTTGTGCGTTACTCAGGCAAGTTCACATTTCGAACAAAACTCCCAAAAAATCCGTGGTTTCAGTTGTGAAAATGTTTCCTGAACGAGCGAGCTTTACGCCTCTCTCTGTTTCAACTCTCCGGCTTCAGCGAGTAAAGCACGGACATGCGGACGGCGATGCCATTTTCGACTTGTTGGTTGATGAGGGAGAGCGGGTAGTCCATGACGGCATCGCAGAGCTCGACGCCGCGGTTCACGGGGCCGGGGTGCATGATGTGGATGCCGGCAGCGGCGATGCGTTTCAGGCGTTCATCGGTGACTCCATAGACGCGGTGGTACTCGCGCAGGCTGGGGAAGTACTGCACGTCCTGGCGTTCCATTTGCACGCGCAGGAGGTAGAGCGCGCAGGGGTTCCAGCGCATGGCCGTGTCGTAGTCGGTAAAACAAGTGACGCCCGCAGGCGGGTAGCCGGGCAGCAGGGAGCCGGGCGCGAGCCAGGCGACCTGGGCACCGAGGCGGAGGAAAATTTCGGTGGTGGAACGCGCTACGCGGCTGTGCAGGATGTCGCCGATGATCAGGATTTTTTTGCCCGTCAGATCCGGGTGGATTTCGCGCAGCGTGAAGGCATCGAGCAAGGCCTGCGTCGGATGGGCGTGCGCCCCGTCGCCGGCGTTGATCACACAGGCATTGGTCATTTTGGCAATGGCGGCGGGAAGACCGGAGCGACTGTGGCGCACGATGATGTAGTCGGTGCGCATCGCTTGCAGGGTCTCGATGGTTTCGCGCACGGATTCGCCTTTGCTGATCGAGGACGAGGGGACATCGAAGTTCGTGACATCGGCGGAGAGGCGTTTCGCGGCGACTTCGAAGGAAGAGTGCGTGCGGGTGGAGGCCTCGTAGAACAGCATCAGCACCGACTTGCCCTTCAGCGCGGGGACTTTTTTCACCGAGCGGGTGAAGATTTCCTTGAACGGCGTGGCTTGATCCAGAAGAGCGTGGATGTCTTCCGTGGTCAACGAATGGATGTCTAACAAGTCCTTACGGAGCATACGGATTTTTTAGGGTGAGTAGGATGACGAAGCCGAGAACGACGCAGGCGATGCCGCAGAGGAAAGCCGCGTGGTGGCGGGCGCGGGGCTTTTTCAGGTAGAGAAAGAGACTCACGAGCAGCAGCAAGCCGCAGCCGATGCCGGGGCTGTAGAAACGCTGTGTGCCTTCCTGGCTCCAGTAGCGCACGGTGAGGTAGATCACGGCGAAGGCGATGATGTAGAGGATGCCGGCCAGCACGGGGTTGATCGACATTTGCACGATGCTTTGCACCGGCGGGCGGGTCTGCATCAGACCGCGATGGCGGAGTTGCTGGATCTCTGAGCCATCGTGCTTGCGCTGCGGAAGAGGAGCTACAGTGCCGCGCTGGCCTTGTGGCATTTCCATGGCAGCCTCGGGGCGCAGGCCTTCAAAAGCGTGGACGGTGCCGTGTTTTTCCGGCGGACCCCGGCGCGACAGGCGCTGCGGAGCGGGCTCGGGCAGGTGAGTGTCGTGCGCCAGTTCTGCGTGGCTGGGACCGCTGAGGGTATGGCCTGTCACATCGTGAAACACGCCGTGCTTCTGCGGCGGTGTGTAGTGCGTGGGGGCGAGCTGCGGCTCGGGCTGTGGCTCGGGAGGGGCGGCAGCGGGTGGAGGAGAAGCTTGGGAAAATTCCTGAGCGCGAAGAGCAGCCAGCTCTTCCGGCGTTTTTTTGCGCTGTGGAATCAAGCTCATGCGCGCGGAGTGACGAGGACCTTGTCTTCTCCATCAGTGCCCTCGAGAGATACCACTACATGATCCAGGCGCTCGGTGGCGAGAGAAATCCCCACAAAATCCGCTTGGATCGGCATTTCGCGGTGGCCACGATCGATCAGCACGGCCAATTCCACCTTGTTCGGGCGTCCGTAGTCCGAGAGCGCATCGAGCGCCGCGCGGATGGTCCGCCCGGTGAATAGCACGTCATCGACGAGAATCACCAAGGCGCCGTCGATGGGGCAATCAATGTCGCTGCCCTGGAGTTTCGGGTTTTCCCGCAAGTGCTCGAAATCATCGCGGTAGAGCGAAATATCGAGTGTGCCGAAGTTTAGCTCGCGGTCGTCCGTGGCGAGCAGCGTGCACAGGCGCTCTGCGACTTCGTCGCCACGACTGCGGATGCCGATGATGGTCAGCGCCTCATCCGGATGACGTTCACGGATGCCGGCGGCCAGGCATTCGATGGCTTGCGCGATGTCTTCGGCGTTGAGTGGTGTGGACATGGAAAAAATTCGGTTAGAAATGAAGGATGCCGATATCGGAACGACGTTGCGCGCCGGTGAACTCGATTTTTGCCGCCTCGCGGTGGGCCACTGTGGCCGCAGCTTCGCGCGTTTCCGCCGTGGCGACGACGGCCAGCACGCGACCGCCGTGAGTCACCCACATGCCGTCTTTGTGCTGCTTGGTGCCCGCGTGATAGACTCGCGCCGCGCTCACCGCTTCGATGCCAGTAATTTCATCGCCATTGCGCGTGATTTCCGGATAACCCGCCGATGCCAGAATCACCGCCACGCTCCAGCCTTCAGAAAAATCAATCAGCTCGGGACGCAGCACGCCGCGCGCGCCATCGAGGCAGAATTGCGACAGATCGCCGCGCACCAGCGGCATCACCGCCTGGCACTCAGGATCGCCGAAACGGCAATTGTATTCGATCACCTTGGGACCATCCGGCGTGAGCATCAGGCCGAAGTAGAGAAATCCCCGATACGGCAAGCTCTCGCCGCGCAGTCCGCCCACCGTAGGCTCGACGATTTGTTGTTTGATGATCTCCAACAACTCCGCGCTGATCAGTTGCCGGCTCGCCACCGCGCCCATGCCGCCGGTGTTCGGCCCCTGGTCGGCATCGAATGCGCGTTTGTAATCGCGGGCGGGAGTGAAAATCAGATACTGGTCATCCACGATGGCCGCAAAAATGGAAACCTCCGGCCCGGTCAGACAATCCTCGACCAGCAAGCGCCCGTCACCGAAGCGGCGCTGCACCAGCACCTCCTGCAAAAACGCCTGGGCACTCGCCTCATCCGGACAAACCGCCACGCCTTTTCCGGCCGCGAGACCATCGAATTTGAGCACTGTCGGATATTGATCCCCGATCGCCGCCAAAGCCTCCTCGCGCGTGTCCACCACCGTCGCCTTCGCCGTGGGGATGCCGTGACGCAGCAAAAAGGCTTTGGAAAATTCCTTGCTCGCCTCGAGCTGTGCGGACTGCTTGTGCGGGCCCCAGCAGGGAATGCCGGCCGTTTCGCAGAGATTCGCCAAGCCCTCGTCTTTCACGAGGTAGCTCTCTTCCCCTGCGACGCAAAGATCGATCTTGTTCTCCTGCATCCATGCGATCAACTGCGGCAAGGTCTTCACCGGCACGGGTTTTGCCAGGGAAAAAATGGCATCGCTGCCCGGGAAGCAATAGAGCTCCGGTTGTGAAGGCGACTCCGCCAGCGCGCGCACGAGAGCGTGTTCCCGTCCGCCTTTTCCTACCACAAGTACTTTCATAGTTCGCGGAGCTTATCAACCAATTCGGCTTCCGACACAATCACAAACTGCATCTGCGGGAGAAACGAGCAAAACGTGGCGGAGGCGTTAGCCCTTCGTAGTCCCGCTGAGCGGGACGAAGTAGGGTCTCGCCTCCCAGCCCTCAAGCACACTCACTCCCCCGCTTCCTCCGCCAAAAACTCAACCCGCTCGTACAAAGTCGCGAGGGGCAATTCCCCATCGATCTCCTTTAGTGGGATCACCGCCTCCAAGCCCTCGTAATCCACGCGCTCAAATTTGCCAAAGGCATTGCGATGATACATCGTCACCGCCGGGCGATCCGATTCCACCAGCAGCAACACTTGCAGCGATGGCAGGCAAAGATACGCATCCTTTTTCTCCGTCAGATCAATCCGCCGCGTGGAGGGGCTGAGCACTTCCACGATCACGACGGGATGTTCCTGAAAATGATCCTCGGGCGGATTGGCATGACACACCACCATCACGTCCGGATAATAAAACCGCGTTTGATCGGGGAGATTGACACGCACTTTGGTGTCACTGTTGAACGGTTGGCAAGGTTTGCCACGAAGCATCATGTAAAGCCAACCCGCACCATTCGTGCTAATCGTATTATGCTGATTGCTCGCGCCTGACATGGCATGCACGGAACCGGCAACGTATTCATGCCGCACCAACGCCTCTTTTTCCCCTTGGAGATATTCCTCCACGGTTAAAACAGAAATTTTGCGCAATGCAGTCATAGATTCTATTTACACGATCATCCCCGCCATGACAAGGGGAGAAACGTGGCGGATGGAATATGAGATGGGAAATGGTAGGTCATCCCCCGTCGCAACGCGACGACTCATCTCAGCCCACGGTGAAGCCGTGGGATGCAGATCCATAACAAATCTTCGCATGCCTACAGGGACGCTTCATTAGAGTGACATGTCGCCCCGGCCAAAGCGTCGTCATGCCGACGCACTCCACAGAGTCACTCCTTTGTCCCTCTTCTCCATAAAAGTCCCAAAAGCACCGCAAATCCCGCCCATGCAAACACGAGTAGGCCAAGGGTGACTGCCACCTCCGCGATCTGCTCGCGCATCACGGAGGTGATGAAGTGCCGTTCCTCATCGCTCAACTTTTGGTGAAAAAAGGGTGCATGAATGCCCGCAGGAGAACTCGCGTGACGAGCCATTGTGAGAAAGAAGCCCACCGCCGATAAGAGACACAATGCCACGAAAGCGAGCGTGACGATGGATTTTTGACGTTTTAGGTTCATGCCTGATGTTGCGTGGCGACCACTCACACCTCCTCCGGCTTCAGCCAGCGGAAGGAGACCACGACGAAGCGCCGGCCGAAATCGCCGGGGCTGCCGGGCTGGACGGGATTGAGGCCGGTGGCATCGGGGCGCAGGGGCTCAGGCAAGCGCTGTACCACGGCCTCGCACCAGGCGCGCGCGCGGGCGACGCCGTTGTCATCGGTCGCTTCGCCATAGGCGCGGATGCGGAAGGTATCCGAGCGCGCTGTCAGCGTGGAGCCGATCACCTGCAACACGTCCGCCTGCGTCAGGTAGCCCGGCACGCCCCATGCCATGCTATCGGGTTTCATGGTTTGTTCCAGTCGTGTGGCATCGCGGATGTTATCAGGGTGTGCGTAGTTCGGGAGCGGGCTGCGATTGTTCAAGGGATAGGCCGAGCGGAAACTTTGATTCAGC
>Ga0315909_10009947_pt1 | contig 10203 bp, 14 predicted proteins | sample LakEriMetagenome_11_FD_203527 | JGI IMG/M metagenome (GOLD analysis project Ga0315909, IMG submission 203527) | Freshwater fungal communities from buoy surface, Lake Erie, Ohio, United States - Buoy 2 MA125 | ecosystem: Environmental > Aquatic > Freshwater > Lake | place: USA: Lake Erie, Ohio...
GAACAGCTACGAGACTGGATGGATAGAGCATACCCAAGCAGAACAGGAGAATCTAATGGCAATAGAGTTGTTGAAATATTTCCCCTATCCAGAAATGCGCCCGGCACAGAAGGAGGCTCTGGAGATACTTGAGAGAGAGTGGGACAACTACGATGTCTTCTGCATGATCATGCCTACATCAAGTGGCAAATGTCATGCTAAAGGTCAAGGTATTATAATGTATGATGGGACCGTCAAGAAAGTTGAGGATATCCAGGTAGGGGATCTGTTAATGGGACCAGATTCTACCCCACGTAAGGTACTTGAACTAGCCAGAGGTAGAAACCAAATGGTACAAGTAATACCCTTACGAGGTGCCCCTTTTACTGTAACAGAAAACCACATACTACCAGTGTATCGGTATCTTTCAGGAGGTAGACATTGCCATACCACAATGGAAGCACGTGACTGGTTCTCTTTTTCAAAGACACGTAAACATGTTACTAAACTGTGGAAGCCTGATAATATCCAGTTTCCCAATACAGGAGAGGATATGATCATCCCTCCCTATATCCTCGGAATGTGGCTTGGGGATGGAAATAGTGATACGTCTGCCTTGACCTCCATGGATAAGGATTTGGTAGATATATGGACTACATGGGGAAAAGAAAATGGATGCTCGACACGGGTAGAGCAGCAAGAAAATAACAAAGCAGCAACATACTATTTACGTACAGATAGGGGACAAATAAATCCTTGCCTCCGCAAATTACAGTGTTTAAATTTAATTAACAATAAGCACATACCTAACCGTTACTTGTATGGCTCCAGAGAAGAAAGATTAGAATTGCTTGCAGGGTTATCAGATACTGACGGAAATTGGAATACAAGTAAACAAAACTTTGAGATTACACAAGTACGTAAACATTTGGCTGAGCAGATATTATTCTTGCTCCGGTCTTTAGGTTTTTCTGTAACGCTAAAATCTAGAGTAATTAAAGGAAAAACATACTACCGTGTTACCGGCTCTACAACTAAGGCAGAAGAAATACCTGTTAGATGTTCAAGAAAGTCCCCACCTTCAAGTTCCGCTAAGGATCAAAAACACATAGGTTTTACAGTGAAAAGACTAGATGAGCAGGACTACTACGGGTTTGAAATTGATGGAGACCATCTGTACTTACTGGAAGATTTTACAGTTACACATAATACAAGTGTTGCCAAGACAATCATGAATGCCCTCTACTCAGTATCCACCCTGGCTCCTACTAACATGCTTGTGAAACAATTCACAGATGAGTTTCCTAATACTAATACCCTATCCAAGATAGGCTCCTACTACTGTGAGGAGTGGCAGCGTCCCTGCCAGGCTACTAGAAACAGACTATTGAAATATTGTGCAGGTTGCAAATGTGGTAAGGATATGGCTACTGCCAAGTTCCAGAGGGGACCTGGTATCTATAATCAGCATGTATACATAGCACATAAGTTACACAGGAAGGTACTCATACTAGATGAGGGACATACTGTTATCAATACTATTAAGAATCATTTTTCCCTGCGCATCTGGAAACATGACTACAGATACCCTGATAACATGTGGACTAGAGAGCAGATGGGTGCGTGGGTAGACTCCCTGCCACCTAAGAAGAAGAAGACGAAGGCGATCACAGCTCTAGATGAATACACTAGATTCTCTGTACCCAACTACGTACCTCAGAGAACACAAGAGTGGTTCAACGGTAAGGGTACAGTAAGAGGTGAACCGGAGCTTAGGGACTGCATTAACATGCTTCCTGTAGATATCTCCCAATCCCCTCAGATATTCTGGCCACCGGAGGTAGAGAAGATTATATTCATGTCGGGTACAATATCACAGAAAGATATAGAGCAGCTAGGTCTAGCTAGGAAACGTATCCTGTTCCTAGAGTGTAAGTCCCCTATACCTGTAGAGTCTAGGCCCGTAATTGTAGAGCCGGTAACTGCAGTAACTAAATCAAATATGGATAATGCTATACCAGATATTGTAAAGTACATATCTGAGATTGCAGAAATACACAAGACAGAGAAAGGATTAATACATGCTACGTACCAATTGGCTACTTCTATTAGGAGCAGGCTTGGCCACGACTCTCGCTATATATTCCACAACAAGGATAATAAGTCTGATAAGTATCGTGAGTTCCGAGATGCACCTGCAGATTCAGGAAAGATACTTGTCGCATCCGGACTATACGAAGGAATAGACTTGCCGTATGATGCAGGCAGGTGGCAGATTATCAGTAAGATTCCATGGGGTTCCTTGGGTAATCCTGCTGTAAAGCATGCTGCTACATTGGATCCCGACTGGTATAACTGGGAGACTATCAAGGTAGTAGTCCAAGCCACTGGCCGGATATGCCGTACACCTACAGATTACGGAATTACCTACTGCCCGGATGCATCCTTTCTGAAATTAATAGGGGAAGCTAAGCACTTGTTCCCTAACTACTTTTTAGAAAGTCTACAGATCATAGATTAATATTCCGTTATACAGTCATGAAGGGGGTACAGCATGGAAATAATGACTAAGCAATGGGGCAGGGTAGAGTTGGAAATTGAAAGAGGCGTTGAAGATAACGTAAAGTATTTTAACCTAACAGGTGGATATGCTTTAGATACCTTCCGTGAATTGACAGATGATGAGGTCACTGAACTACTCGAAGAGTATGTCTCAGATATCATGATGCTTATTAAACTAGAAATAGAATCTAATGCACCGGAATATATGACTCAAGAACAGAAGGAGAAGCTAATATGAAAGTAATCGCATTGAGTGGGCTACGTGGTTCCGGTAAAGATACATGTGCTAATTACCTAAGAGATACCTTCGGGTATATCCCCGTGTCATTTGCTAAGTCCCTGAAGGATCAGGTTGCAGAGACGTATCAGATTAGTAGAGATTCATTGGATCACCCTGTACTTAAAGAGACAATTCTACTCAAGTACCCAGTCATTACTACTGATGCGTTTACTGAGACGTTGCACCATTTGCTTCGAGACGAATTGAAGCAGGGCTTCTGGACTCCACGTGCATTGTGTATCCTAGAAGGATCTGCAAAGCGCTCTGTGCATTCCAACTACTGGGTGTCCCAAGTTACTAGAAAGATGCAGTTAGATGAGAAATATGTTATTACAGATATGCGTTACAGGTCTGAAGCTGACACCTTAAGAATGCTTATACCTGATGTAGATTTTATACGAGTAATAAATGACAGGGTACAGATTGTCACTACCGACCCATCTGAGAGAGATTTGGATGGTTACAAATTCGATACACACGTGTACAACAATGGTACATACCAGGAGCTGTACGAAGCTCTAGATTTTATCATGACTAAGAAGCTAGGGGAGAGGTACAAGTAATGCCTACGTATGAATATTTTTGCGAGAAGTGCCAGGAAGTAACAGATGGCTTCTTCCGTTTAACAGAGAATCGGCCCGAAGTTATTGCTTGCCAGGTCTGCAAGGATGAGGTAGCTAAGTATAGACTCTCTCTGCCTATGCACCTGAAAGCTAGTTACTTAGATGGCCAGAGAAGAGAAGCATGGAAGGATCTAAGAGAAGCAAGCAAGTTGAATGTAGCAGCATCCGCAACAGATAACCAAGAAGAAAAGAAAGAGTTACTAAATGAAGCTAAGAAGATTGGATATAACTTTAAGAAAGAGGGTGCCTAACATGTATCAACAATTATTATTTGCATTACTGACACTAAGTACTCCCGCATACTGCTGGGATTTCCTGGAGACAGATGAGCTGTACATTGAGTATCACAGACTTAATCCTGGCAATAGAGATCCGTATGCTCCGCAGTATACGGGCAAGTGGCGAGAGAGAGCTAACCTAGTATGGGACTCTACTCTTGTTAGGAAAAAACAGTACCGCCTGTTCTGGAATCACCAGATACATACTGAGACTATCGACTCAGGTGCAGTGAAGACTGTCGGTTGGGAGTGGAAGTCCGGTATCAGCTTTGGCAGGTATGTGGATGTATTCCACTACCATCATTCCCGTCATATCATGGATGAGAGGGTGGAGCATCCCTACTACGGTAACAAGTCTAATCAGTTCCCTGTGGAAGATTCCTTTGTCCTACGGTTCAAGTTTATAACTGAGGGGAGGTAGTATGTCCAGTAGAACAGTAACATATACAACGTGTAATCTATGTGGCGCTACGGAAGATAGGGTGGCCAATTGGCTACATTATAAAGTATATAATATGTCTAACTCCGGGATTTGCGAACTCGAATTACATGTGTGTACCCGGTGTCTGGCACAGCATTCCCCTCTCTCAATATTAGATATAACTAAGCAACGGATTATAGACGGCTTGAAATACGCTATAGGAAACAGGAGATAACAACATGAGCTACACTAGATTCCTTATACTCGCATGGTTTGTAACATGGGGTATCCTATATTTGATATTCACAAGTGGATGTGTAGCCCGACATCCCCAAGTAGCAGTCTCCCCTGTAATCGGCTGTCCCACATTCATGTGGATCTACCGGAATGGTACATACCAGGAGGATCATGATGGAAGGGAGATACCCGGAATGGCTGCACACTGCAAGAAACTATTTGGATACAAGGCATGTATCTCTAGGGTGTTCAAGACAGAGACACATTCCTACCAGGTATTATGCAAGAGTAACAAGGAATAGTTACAATAGGTTACAAGATTAGTTAAAGTTCTGCAGGATAGAAACCGTTATTGTACGTAGGAGGAAACGATATGCCACATGCTTGGGAGCCTCTAGGGTACACAGTTACAGTCGGGTCGGACGGAGATCCTCTCCACGTGTTCAAGTGTTCTAGATGTAAGCAGAAGTCACACAGTATATATAAATCGTTAGTAAGATTCATAGCAGAGAAAGGAGATAACAATGAGTGTAGGGCCGGATCACAGGTTGAAGGTACTGGAGCAGCAGTTCCAGGTAATGCAGAAGGAAGTGAATGAGGTGCTAGGCGAGATGCAACAAGCTCTTACTGCCCTCATGAGAGCACAGGCTATGGCGTCTCAAGTAATAGATGCAAGGCTTACAGAGATAGAAAAGAAGTCGGGCATTAAGGATTCAGATGGGAAGTACCTACCTGAAGAAACTGAACAAAATAATGAAGGCAAGGAGCTTTAACATGAGAGTATTATTATTATTAGTAACAGCATCCGTATTAGTATTTGCAAGTTGTGGGCCGGTTAAACAGGTAGGAAAAGATTCGTTAGACTGTATGCTATATGGAGACAGATGTAATGGAGAAACAGATACCAAGCTTACTAGTGATTCCGGAAATAAACCAAGTGACACAGTTGAAGTTGGACCTACTGGACCTAAAGGAGACAAAGGAGATCAAGGGGATACAGGATCATCAGGATCTTCATGCTCAGTTAGAAGCATCCCTGGAGGATCTGAGATCTATTGTACGGATGGCACAAGCTCTATCGTATCCAATGGCTCTAATGGACAAGACGGACAAGATGGAGCAGATGGTACTGATGGGCAGGATGGACAGGATGCACCGCAAGGCCCGCTTGACATTGCTGAGATAATTGATCCATGCCAAGATGCTCCCGGTGTAGTAGACGAAGTCCTACTCAAGTTAGGTAACGGGAGTATACTGGTTCTCTTTGCAAGTAATGCCAATGGGAATAATCCACGGCTTGCTCTACTAGGTCCCGGAAACTACATGACTTCCGATACCACAAATTGTTTCTTTACAATTGATTCAAATAGTGCTATAATTAATCAACACTACTAGGAGATATACATGACACGCAAGGAATTAGTACAGGTTTTAGACATGATTGGAAACACAGCTACAGCAGGTAAGGGTATAGTATCCCTGCATCCGGATGATTACGCAAGTGTTCTCGGAGTTGGTACCCTCTCCAAGAGTATCGCATCTGGAAGCAGGCTGTTCGAGATTAAAGAAGATGCCGGTGTTCTCAAGGGTAAACCACAAGTAAAACTATTAGGATAGGTGCAATATGGATTCATCATATATTAAACTAGCTTCCGGATCCAGAATAGATAATTACATGGGCCTCAAGATGGATGACGGATATAGCTACAGACATGGTAAGAACTATCTGTTCATACAGATACCTGCCTCTGTTCTAGTAGAAACATCTGACAAGGGATTAGAAGAACCTACAATGATTATCAAGCGTAACCAGCATGTGTTCCTAGCCGCAGCTTGTACTCTCAATGTACGGGGCCAGAGCTTTCTAGAAGTAGAAGCTAACCCGGCCCTCGCAGAATTTGGCCAGGTACAGAGTATCTACAGGATCCATCCAGACTCCGGAGAACAGAGACCAGGCGTATGGTTCACTGCCCGCAAGGATACAGATATTTCCACATTAGACTTTCTCATTAACATTTACATGGTAGCATAGTAATAAATATAAAGGGGTATATATGCAGATTGACATTCAGAAGATTGCAGAACAATTAGTCCAGGAGCTTCAGCTTCTATCTGACGTAAGCAAGGTTAGAGCAGAAGGTGTAATCATGTTATACCAGAAGATTGTCGCTGCCGCTGCAGAAGCTAACAAATCGGAACAGAAGTCAGAACCAGCTAAGCTAGATGAAGTTATTCCCTCAAGCAAGAGTAGCAGCAATAACAAGAAGAAGCAGAGCAAGTAATGTCAGATATTGTAAGCCTATCACATAAGCGTAAAGAGAATCAGAGGCAGCTACGTAAGAAGTACTTGACCAATGATGAGCGTATCCTGGAACTGGAGCAGGATATGGTACGTGTTATTGATATGCTTATGGAGATTGAGAATACTTTGCATAGCCATGCAAGCATACTCAAGACGGTTACAAAGATACTTGCCGAAGCTACTCGCCATAACAATAGCAAGAAGTCAAGTAAGTAGTCCCTTAGAGTGTATTTAAGCTTTCGGCCCTGGACTAGATGTAGTCTGGGGTTTTCTTTTTGCGTAGTTTAGTAACCGGCCCAGAAGAAGAGGCTCCCGAACTGGAAGGTGTAGTAGCTGTTCCGGAGGATACAACATCTCCAAGTATACTTATCTCGGAGTCTAATGTCTCAGCTTCTCCAGGTGCGCCTGTAAGACTCATCTCTTCAGGGGAGGATACTAGTTTGGATCCTGGTGCTCCTTTAGATCTGAGAGCCTTGAGGATATCAATTGTTTTCTTTTTGGTAATGCTATCCATTATTTAGTCTCCTTTGTAGGTCTCTTAGCTGCATCTTCTGGAAGCCCTAAATCCTTAGCTGCTTCAGATAATATTAGATCATCTTCCTGTGTCTTAGTCTTACTTACTATAAACTTAAACGGCAACAAAAGCAAGCGCTTCATTGTCTTACCTGCAATCAGGGAAGCAAGTACTACCCCGCCGCTGGCAAGTAGTGCATTCTTTAAGGTCATTAGTTCTGCTAAATTAATATCCATTATTTCAATATCCTTCTATATGTTCCAGGTGCGTTAATTACTCTTTCTGTTCCGGTAGGTCCTTCCGGTCTCTCGTCTTGTATATACGTAGGCAAAGTGTCAGTAAGGAACTTTGTAAACCCTGCTCCCGGTAGGTAGGTGAATGCTGCCCTATCCAGGCCCTTGCCAATGGTATTTGGATCCCCACTTAAAGCAGGCACAACCAATCCCTGTACCACGGTGTCAATCATTGGAGGAGTGAATATACCCCCAGAGACTACGCTTCCTAGAGAGCTTATAGGGGCTGCAGAGGATATACCACGTGATCCTACAATAGCCGCAGTCCGGCCCTTCTCATCCAGCTCATCTCTGATAGCGTGATCAATAGCTGCAAAGCCTATGAACGGCAGTACAAGTCTCTCAGCTACACGTCTAACAGCAGCAGGCATTGTAGGTGCAGTCTTCAGGTCGGCCAGTGCCTCTCCGAATACCGATGTAGGCCACTTAGCAAATGTGGAGAACAGAGGTCCAAGTGTTCTACCTAGTTCGAATAGAGTAGGCCGGTCATAGTTGAATGCTGTAGTAGCATTGAGGTACTTGCCGATAGTCTCGTATATCTTCTGGGTATCCCCATTAGCTGCAACAACTTCTTTTCTAACGTAGGGAGGAAACTTGTTCAGAGAATCTAGGGCCAGCTTGGATCCCTTGGCAATATCATTTGCCATCATCTTAGCTGTACCTAGTACAGAGATACGGTTGAGATGCTCGGATCCCTGGAATAAGGACATGCCAATCTTATTAGAAGACTCTAGTAGATCTGCAGACATTCGTCCCGCTTTGGACGCCATGATACCTTCTGCTAGAGCCTGTTCTCCCTCTCTAGTGAAGGCATTCGGTACAAGTCCTAGCCTTATCATATCCTTAGACAGTTCCGCCTGGTTCTTGACAGCATAGGTTGTACCTCTTAAATAGGTACTGTATCCGTACTTAGTACCTAATTCCGGTGCAAGTCTTGCTACTCCGGATAACATGTTCTGTACTATAGGTCTCAAGTTCCAACCAAGTACGTTAGGGTAAATCTGCCTAGACATTAGAGCAGGGATATCTCCCATGTACTTAATAGACCCAAGGGCAGTAGCCTTTGCGTTCTTGCCTTCCTTAAGAGCCTGTTCAATAGCTGCATCTAATTTCTTAGAGACCTGAGTATTGAAGTCACGCTGCCATGCTGCAACTGTTCCCTCTCTTACTCCGGTAATATCTTGCAATAGATTCTTAAGGTAATCTGTTTCCGCTCTAGCTCCTACTGCTTCCATCTTCTCAGATAGATTACGTAGTTTACTTAGTGTATTTCTCTGGTACAAGTTACTAAGAGTATCGTAGGTGTATCTATCCAGCGCCTTGAATATGTTCTTCTCTTTAACAAAGTCTGGGATAGATCCGGTACGTGCTTGGATACCACGTGCAAGTTTATCTAATGCGGCTACCCCTGCAGAGGAGTTAGTAGCATCCATTACCATTGCTTCCAATTCAGCTCCGGACCTGGGAATCTTACGTGCCTCTTTAGCTAGGCCAATGTTAAGGAAGTCTACTAGGTTCTTTACAGAATCTGAGTCTTGTACCTTTGCCCATTCACGTGCAGGTAGTTGGCTTAAGCTGGAAAGTTTCTTACCTGTCTCCTGAGATGCATCTTGTACTGCTTTAGTTAGTTCGGATTGTACCTTGGAGATAGTCTCAGGTACTGAGAGCATCATGTTAGGAAGATACTTATCTCTCTTAGGGAAACTGAATGCATCAATGCCTTCCTCTTTTGCTTTCTTTGTAACAAAATTGTAGAGCCTGTCAGTGTAGTTCTTAACTAGCTCTACTGTAGGTAGGTCATTTGGTTGGGGCTTTGCTTTGCCTTCTATAACATCTGCAAGTCTGCCTGTCTCTGTAGCATCCTTAAATGTACCGGACTTATCTACTTGCCTGTACAGCTCGTCCATCTCCTTGCGGTATCCGGATCTGATATAGGATAGCTTATTTCTAGCAGAGGATAGATCCGTGAGAAGCTTCTCGCCCTCAGAGCCTAGCTTATTATCTAGCATACGCATAGCAAACTTGCCGTCAGATATCTTGTAACTTAGTGCTGCATCCAGTTTACCTGTAGGAGTAAGGTCTCGTATAGCTGAATCTTCTACTTGTCTTCTGAATGCCTTGATATCGGCATGGTCCTTATATATCTGTCTTAGATAGTCCGGCCCCTGTCTCTGTGCAGAAACAAAAGCTTCCTGTACGTCGTCTATCTTATTGCTTGCGGGTTTAACTCCTGCACGTGTAAGGAATTCTATCCTGTCTTCCTGGGCCACTCTCTCGGCAAGCTTAGCTGCTCTGTTCAGTGGGGTATCCCCTAAGCCTTCTCGAATAAGTTGCTTAGTTATTTGCTTTCCAATATCCCCACGGCCCTTCAATACTTCTGCTACAACTTCTTTAGGTACTTGCTCATTGACAATACTGTTAAGCTCTGCAGGTACTAGATCCTGGATAGATTTATTACCGAAGGATAGATCCTCAAGTATCTTATTTGATGTCTGTGTTTTACTGAGAGCTTCTTTACTAATAGCTTCAATGTCCACTTTAGGCATTGTGCTTTCTAGTTCTCTTTCCGCCCTAGATACAGCCTTAGCTCCGACTTTTCCTAGAAGCTTATTGAACCCTACGTTAAGTCCAGCACCAAGTCCGGCCCCAACAATACCACTTGTTAATTCCTGTCCCTGTCTGGATCCAGATACACCGGCTACTGCACCCATACC
>Ga0315909_10009948_pt1 | contig 10203 bp, 16 predicted proteins | sample LakEriMetagenome_11_FD_203527 | JGI IMG/M metagenome (GOLD analysis project Ga0315909, IMG submission 203527) | Freshwater fungal communities from buoy surface, Lake Erie, Ohio, United States - Buoy 2 MA125 | ecosystem: Environmental > Aquatic > Freshwater > Lake | place: USA: Lake Erie, Ohio...
TTGCCGTTTAAGTCCTTCTCTGAATGCTCAGATGTTTGATGGTGGTGTCCAACAATTGAATATGCTTTAGAGCGCATATAAAGACCTCTAGCAGCGTTTACAGGGCTGAATACCGAATGACCAAACTCGTGGCCGTGTAGGATATTTAAATGGCCTGCTTTAATACTTTGCTTAGACTTAATCTCAGTAACTCCAAGCTCTCCAAATCTAAGTACGTTTCTAAGTTCAAAATCTGCTATTCCTAAAAGCTCTGGTGCTACACTCTTCAGATAGTTCTCCCATCTGTCCTCGTGGTTTCCTAGCTTGAAATATATAGGGCAGTCGAACTCTTCTTTAAGTTGTTTAAGGAACTCTCTAGTAATGTTAATCTCTCCTGATAAATCACGAAGCCTTCTGTCCTTAATAAATCGTGAAGCCTGGTACATATCAATAGTATCTCCGTTTAAGATAATAGCATTAGGGTTCTTATTGTATCCCCATTCTAGAGCTATGCTTAGTGCTTGCTCATCGTGGTAAGGCAAGTGTATATCCGAAAGCATTAGTATTCGGTTATTACCTTGAGGCATAATAAAAGCCTCTTGTTCTTTATAGTCGCTTTCAGGAAGTTTACTCCATCCTTGCCTATTTTTTCTTTCTTCCATAGATGTAAAATGAGAAGTATCTCTTAATGACTTGCTATTTTCGTGTTCCCCTCTATAGTATCTAATATGCCCTCTAGCTTGTTCAAGATTAATAAAATCTAAAGGATACCTCTCAAAAAGTATACTTGCTAATGAACGAGTAGAAGCATTAGGAAATTCTTCTAAAATCGATTTAACTAAATCTGTTTTATAAGTTTGCCTATCATTCATCTTTTGATTTTTGGATGTCTCGCAGGACAGCGTTAATTTTCTTGACTACTTCTTTTGATTCGTCATCGTTCTTGTCCGCAAGAGCCTCATACAGTTCTGCACAAAGGTCATATAGCTCCTTCATGGTCGAGTTGACATACTGCATGTAGTTATTCACGGAGCCAAATATATGGACAAATTATTATATTAACAAATCGTCTACTAATTTATCCCATTTGGTCCTTACCTCATCTTTTATGTTCTTAGATACTCTTGACTTGTACGAAGGATCTTCAGATAGTTCGTATCCTGTTTCTAGATGAACGTTGCCCTTGACAATTCTTACAGATATTGGATATAGACCTTTCTCTATCCATTCATCCATGTTCTCTAGTACCACATTTTCAACTTGTGGGTTAGGCTTGCATCTATTTATATAGTGCCATGTCTGGTCATGTCTTAGGAATGTGATAGACTTTATGTGTCTTGACTTAGCACCTTCTCTGTGCATCCTAAGTGCAAATTGCTTTCTTACCTCGGACATCCATAATCCCATTCTAATACCTTTTGCTTTCTCAAAATAATTTTTCGCTTTAATCAATTCTTCAGGTTCCATATACTTTCGTGCTAAATTTTGGGTTTGTGTATTTAAGTGTTACAACATAGTTGTCGTAATTTACTGCTTTATTTTTCATTAGTGACTTACAGACTCTTTTCTTACAAGACTCGACAATGATACCTCTTTCGTCTAATACGACTGGATACTTGTCTGCCTTTATAGTTATCGGATGAAGCCTAGACTTAGGTAGTCTCGGAACAGCCTTCATCTCCAAGTCCACTATGTATACTCCATGTTCCATCGTAGACAAATGATTTTATTGAGTGATCTCTTAGCTCTTTCATCCTGTACTCCTGCAATGGCTTTGGCTTTTTGCCTTGCTGCTTAACTTCAAAGAACACTGCATTGCATCCTTTCGGCAAAGCTATAATGTCGGGTATACCAGGCTTGTTTGTTACAGAGAGCTTAAGGACATAATATCCTTGTGACTCTAACTCCTTAATTAGTTTCGACTGTATCTTTGATTCCATCAAGATAATCATCAAAGTTTGCGAATGGGAGTTCTTCCTGGAATCCGGAGTAGTATGCCTCTTTCATCAAGGAGATGAGATCCTTGTTCAGTCTGTTTACATTTGTAACAAACCAACGATTGAAGTTACGCTCATCGTTCTTAAGCCACATTTCGTAGATTTCGTCTATTGGTGATTTCATTTCATTTACTTTACCTGTACCATTACACATTTCACACTTTACTGTTTCATAGCATCCACCACAACAAGCGCTTGCCGGCATACTACAGTTCGGACCTACTTCATAAGTTCCGCTTCCAAAACAATTTTTGCATTCCATAAAATTACATTTAAAAATTTAACTTAACTAAAATTTGCGCTTATTTTTTATTTGTTGCGCCTATATTCTATTTCTTTTCTAATAATATTAATATGCCATTCTGCACCACCATAATCCAAGACAGCCTGTAGGTAGTCATCATCCATATCGCATATCGCAATCCACGATAACGGCTGATCTCCATTCGGGCCTCGGCTACCTCTTACGGCATGCTTTCTTACAATCTCAAAGTCGTCATCGTCATAGACATCTATCTTTTCAATCTTACTCATGTCCTTAGCTCCATATCTACCATAAGCTGTTCCTCCATCAACCATCGCTCCGTTCGGACAGCCGCACGTTTTGTAGTCATGTCTGCTGTAACTAACTAACAGTTCATTGCACTCTAAGCACCTAACTGCATTATATACTATTTGTTTCATATCTTATAAATAAACGGATAAATATCGATTATATGTCCAGTTTTTTGCACAATAAACTGGACTATTAACAAGCCAAAACTACGATTTTTCATGAGATTTGGCTGCATATAAATATAACAAAGTATAAGCGCAACTATCGCTGCGCCTATACGAATGTTAGCAGTAATGCTACTTTCTTCGTAAATCAAACTTTTCTTTAAGTTCATTGTAAACAGCTTCACCATCTAAATACATATCACCACTTTTATTCTGTTGAAATTTCCAAGCAAGTATTCCAAATAAATCATCCCATGCTTTAAACTCCGCACTACTGCTAACATCGGCTATATTCAATGCCTTAGTTTCTTCTACTTTTGAATTTTCGTTTTCCATTTTAAATTTTATTTTATAAGTTAATTTAGTTTTTATAAGTCGGCACTAAATATAGCCGAGAAACGTTATATCACTTTCTTACATCTCTCTATCAATTCAGCTAGCTCGTCAAGACTGTCTATCGACCAACCTGTCGGTGTTCTTAGAACAATGTAGCATTCGCCATCTTCTATAACGGTAGATGATTCTAGTTCGATAGTTAGTTCTTCCACTTCATTTGTGGATCCATTGCAATTTCCTTCCTGAGAAAATTCAAATTTCGCACTGTGTAAAATAGGTTTTTCCATAATCCTTCTTAAAAATATTAGTTGTATACTTCTTCTTTCCTTTAACTACTTTATAGATCTTGTCCTCTATACCTCCTTCAGAGAATATCCAATAAACTTTATTGAACAGCCTATCCATAGTCGTAAGGCGATCCCTAGCCTGCCAATAAGACACGGCACTATGTTGAATGTTATAGAACACAAGATACTCTGCATTTTTTAAGGATATACCCTCACGACCAGATACAATTTGTAAAGCAATACTCTTATTATCTGTAAAGTTAAACTCATCAAGATCTGTTGTCAAGTTTTCTGATCCAAATACTTGACACAATGCATTCAGCTCTTCCTTAAAGACATAGAATATACCAATCTTCTTGCCTGCAAATCGTTCTTTGATAAACTCAGCTTTGGTTGTGTCAAGGATCATAGAGTTTCCAGACTCAAACTTAACTGTACCACTATATATCTGATGGACTTTCTGCAGCAACTTGGCGGGTGTATCGCCAAGTATAACCTCATCCTTTCCTTCGACAACAAGGTCTTTAAGCAGTTTGTTAGCTATGTCATACGTTCTTTGCTTCATCTTTACATGTAGCACTTCTTCCTCAATGACAGACTGAAAGCCAGCTTGCTCCTGAGTAAAGGTAATCATGTACTTAGACACATCGGACATTATTTTGTCCTCTATACCTGCAGAGTAGTCGTTTACAGTGAAGCTGTTTATCTTCTTTTGTCTTACGTTAACATAGTCAGCGGCCCACTTGTAGAAGTTGATATAGCGTGACCAAGGAGATCTGTCGCTTACCCAAAACTGATGATACATCTGAGAAAAACTCTCTGGACTTGGAGTTCCTGATAAGAACACCATCGGCCTATCAGAGAAGTTTATCCTAAATATTTTTGTAGCCCTTCCTGGTTTTGGGAAAGCGCCGAATCTATGATGCTCATCATGTATAATGAAATCAAAGTTACGTCCAACCTTGTGCATGCTCTCGTCATTCACAATCATAATTTCGAAGTATTCGGAGTACCCAAACTCTTGGTAATCATCTTGTATTGACGATATAGCTTTTTTCTTAGTTAGAAACAATACTCTCTTGGCTCCGTATATCCTGGCTATCTCAAGTGCCACTGCAGTTTTACCAGTTCTTACAGCTTGAGCAACGTAGACTATGCCATAGTTTTTAAGTATGGCACAACCCATGTTGGCATTCTCTACCTGATATCCTCTGAGTTCTTTACTTCCCATTTGTCTGGATATGCGTGACGACATACAATAAGTGTATTGGACCAGTTCTTTATCCAAGACTCAAACATCTTATAATCTCCCGAATCTAAATACGTGAACGCAATGTTCTTAAAATGCCTACGCGTCTTAAGTATATTGTTATACGTATAGTCATCGTGTTTATGATACTTGTCAAAAGTATTCACCCACCACACAAGTCGTTGGCCTGACATTCCAAGACCATCTCTTACAGCTAGGATGAACCTATCAGATCCATCCTTATGCCCTATCTTATTAATCAGAAATGATACAGCATCTTTATGCTTATCTTTTACATATTCTAAATACATAGCTCTGTTTGTTTTTCTAAATCTATAAATTTAATAACCTTCCCATTGACCCCTCTGAACTCTACTAACTTGGTTCCATATCTGTACTTGGCATACTCATCTAACCACCTGTAGAACGTTCGATGGGTTATCTTTATCTTGCCAGTAAGACCATAGTCCGGATAGTTATAACTAAAGTCATTGAGTAAATCTTGGGCAAGATACTCCACCCCTGCGTTGAGGTCGTACTTCTTATCTTTACCAAGTACCCACTCCCTAAACTCTGATGAGGTAGCTGCCTCTAGCTTTCTTACCTTTAGGTTCTTGAACTTGCTACTTATCAGTCCTTTGGATAGATACAGCTGAAGATTTGATATCATGTAGTTATCAAACTTGTACCACTCTTCTACGCTCCATCCATCAAATAGGTTGTGACCAAACTCAGTGAGAGGAGTAAACCCATTGCGATAATACTGCGTGAACTCAAGCTCCCATCTTCTTCGCTCGTCAGAGTTGCCATCACCTTTAATTGCGTGATTGGTAGTAATTACCATTTTAGGTATCTCTTCGAACGGAAAGTACATCTGCTTTTGGTTCTTCATCTCCACTGTCATACCATCAGTAATCTGAGAGAACAATAGGTCGAACCTAAAGCTTTTGTCGATGTCTTGATATGCAAGTATCTGTGTGTCAGGAGTTACGCGCTGATACACGAACTTGTCTTTAGGATCAAACTTCTTGCCATCAATAAAGACAGCGTTACGAAGTTTAGCTATACCATTGACAAAGATACCCTTACCAGTACCACCCTCTGGCTTATCAGATATCATCTCATCATTTAGGATAACCACTGGATTGTACGCACTATCATTATAGTTGTGCATCATGTATCCAATAGTTGACTCCATAGTCTTGAGTCTATCTGAATCGCTTCCAGAGATGTTTGATATGAATTGTTTATACTCAGAGTCAGAATAGTCAACAGCAACATAGTCTCTGTCAATTATCTGTCTCTCCCAAATATACCCATCCAAGTCCTCATACTTTATAGTCTCAATCTTTTTGGATGTTATCTTCACAGCACAATTGCGAAAGTATATGTACGCATGTTTCTTGTTGTCTCTAAGAAACTGAGGCCTAACGTTTGGAAGGAAAGCAAGAAAGTCTTCCTTGCCTAGCTTTATTTTCTCAGCATATGCATCGTACACACTTTTGTCATCCATGTTATACAGATAGTCAAACACAAAGTCACGAACGTTATCGTCCAATACCTCATTGATGACGTTACCTTTTACGTGTATCAGCATGAACGAGCTGTCTTTCGCAGGATAAAACTTCATGTATCCATTGTCAACAAGGAAGTCTCTGTACTTGTGATTGATAAAAGACACTCGCATATCCTTCTTGCTCTTGAACCAAAACTCGCTCTCGCATATCTCTTTTGATATCTCAGATATAACTTCAGCGCTTGCCTCCGGAACTAACTCCCTGATGGATTCCAATGGTACAGACTTAGCAACAAGTTGTGCTATAGCATCTACCTTATCCTTATCTTCAAACTTCTTAGTGTTATGCTCCTCTACATTTTTGTATGCCGACCTAATTGTCGTTGTAATCTCCATAGCATCGAAGTCAGATTGCTGAAATCGAAGCAATGAATTAATAGCATCATCTAATGATATGCCATACTGATTGTAGGCTGACGCAAGAACAAATAGGTTGTGGTTTCGGCTACCAGACACAAGTCCATACTCTTTGTCCCACCACTTATGCAAGAACTCTATAGTCTTGTTCTGATCGTCAATAGGTATTGTTACTTTCCTTTTCTCTACCTTGGGCTCTTCAATCATCTTGTCCCATACAATACTATCTTTATTGATGTATATGTCTGTGTCATAAGATTCATATGTAACCCTAGAGATATTGCTACAAGACCTATCAAAGTTGGGGCAGTTATAATATTCTTGTATCCCCTTGAAGTAAGCCTTGTATCCCTTTTGATCTGTATCCGGTATCTTAACCAATACCTTCAGCCCATTTCCAGATGGTGATGTAAATAGCGCATATGTGTGGTCATCCATCTCAAGTTCAAAACGCTTGGCCTTTAGTTCGTCCTCCGTCTCAAACCCATCGAAATCGAGTGACATAAATCCAGATGGACTGATGAGTTCATTATCAGCCCTGGATGCAAACCTACCACCAAAACAAACGCTCGGTAGTTTTTTCTTTAGCTCGTTACGTTCTTCCTTGTCTGCTGTCAGTCGTATCTTATCTAACAACTGCTTGCTCTTCCCACCTCTTATCCGATCTAAAGCACTCTCTACAGATATGTAGAACGGCTTGCCTGTTTCGTTAATGTTCTTAAAAATTGTAATCATTCGGACAAAAATTTAAATGGGGCAGATATCTCACTGCCCCATAGTTAATCAAAATGGGATGTCATCGTCGTCTGTTGTCGCTACAACAACAGGGGCTGCCTTGGGTGTAGACGTTGAACCAATAGCCTCAATGCGTACAAGGTTCAATGTATTGAATACCTTTGTCTCGCCAGATGGATTGGTCCACTCACGACCACGAAGAGCGAAAGTTATCTCTACCTGCTGACCTGACCCAATGCTGTCAAGTAGACTGCACTTGTCTTGTGTAGCCTCAAACTGCACAATCTGTGGGTACTTGTCGTCTGGAATCTCTACGACTAACTCTCTCTTACTAAACTTCTCAGACACAGCATTTGTCTGACCAACGCTCTTCACGTTTGCTTGAACTTTAAACATACTTATTTGTTTTTGTTGATTAAAAATTTATAGTACTCCTCGGCATACTTAACTGCCGCTTTCTCCCTGCGCTCTATCTTCTCGATGTCCTTGTCTGTTAACTCATAGTCAAGATATGTGACACGTAGATTCAATGGAAGGTCATCGCAGTAGTGAAGGCTGTCGTTCTCATTGTCTGGAACTAACTCCTCAGGTGTTGACATCAGAACGTAACAAAGTCTGAACTTTTTCCAACCTTTCATGTGGCAATACAGCTTTCCTTGCCATTCATAAGTAGAGTCATGTCCATCCTCCGGTCGCTTGGGAAAAGTCTTTTTATTCCAACTTGACTTGATGTCGATAATCATCTGCTCATCTTCATCCTCAATATCTGGATGACCGTGAAAGTAGCCCTTCGAAAGATATGAACTAGACTTGCTGTAGTCAGTAAAAAACAAAGCACTGGCAATCTTAATAGCGCTCTTGTTGATATCTTCTTCTTCGCTGTCCTCAACTGCCAAACCTTTCTTAACATATTTATTGTCGATACTATCATAATAATTGTATACATGTTGGTCTACCAATCCTTCTACATACGTCTTAGCACCTTTAGGTAGCTCAGGCTCTGAATCTCTCTTTGAGATAAGATCGAGCATCTCTTGCTCTTGCAATGCTGTACGTTTTTCTTTTGCTAGTAACTGAGCAAGCTTTTCCTCTTGCTTGTCAGTAAGCCCATCTTCACCCGTGAATAATGGAGCGCACGCTGACGCGCGGAACTTTAGCCACTCCATATTATAGATTCTCTAGGATTTCTTTTTGCTCGGCAGTTAATGTATACTTCTCCTCGATTTTGGCGATAGCAGACTGACCTTTAGACTTTACTTGCTCAATGGCTTTAGACATAGCGGCCTCAGGTAACTCAGGCTTCTGTGCTACTGGCAACGCTCTCGTGCTGAAACGGAGCGCAGGAACCATTCCTTCTGGAGATGATACTGTCTCCACACCCAAAACAATCTGCTTGCCAATGAATGTCTGTGGATCAAACGACTGGAAGAACTTCTCTAAACGTTTAAAATTAGTTCGGTTGATAACCATAGGTTTGTCAAACTCCTTAAGTTTAACGAAAGGACGCTTTTCCTTTCCTCCTTGCGACAGAAAGTCGCCTACATAAATGTTCTCAATAGTGACAATTACTGAATCGTACTTGCCGTCTTTCTCTAAATTGTGTGAACCGAGATACTTCTCATCGGTAAACATGTTTCTCCAGTGTGACATAAAACTAAAATTTAAATTTGGGGTTACTAATTTACTAAATTATCTAGCAAGTCAAAGTATCTTGCCAACTTTTTTTCTATATTTTTTTTGCGCTCGTCTAACTCCCTAGACTCTGGGTTCATGTTTATTATTTGACATACATTATGAAGCCGTATCATGTACATATCAATACATACATTGTAGCATCCTCTCAGCCATCCTTTCGTCTCAAAGACCTCTACTTGGTCCTGTGTCAACGGCTTATAGAAATCACCAGCTATCATAGCATTGCTCAGATCGACATGCCCATCTCTGAACTTCTCTATCTTTATCCCATGATCCATGTACCAATGGCTGTCAGGATCTCGCTCATCACCCGTCCAATACAAACTTACGTTCGGGTCTTTCTCTAAATCATCCCATGCTTTCATAAGTTCTTAAATATATGTGTAATTACATCGACTGTCCAACTATTACCTAGTGCTTTGTATCTTTGAGTACTAGATATCCCTTCAGTCCAATTGTCAGGAAATGTCTGTAATCGTTCGTATTCAATAGGTGTTGGCTTTCTAAATCTATTATTCTGTTTTATAGTTGGATATTGCTGATTACTCATTCCTTTATAATCTCTAGCTAATAAAGTTCCACACTTATCTACTTCTTTGCCTTTTGATTTATATCCAACCATACCTGTTAAGTTAATTTCAGAAACATCTAATCTATCCATAACTATATCTGAATAATAATATCTTTCATCAGCATAATCTTGTATTATATCTTTAAATGTTATCTGTTTATCTATTGGCTTTGAAACATTTTGTATGTTAGTCCAATACAATCGATATCTGTTTTGGGCTGATACCAATGAGCTATTTATAGCTATAGGACTTACTCCCATGTACTGAGTTATTACATCCTGGTATTCCTTCTTCATTCGAACATTCTCTAATAAGAACTTCATCTTAGGATTCTCATCAATAACTCTGTGACATATGTCAACAAATACAAAGAACAATCTACTTCTTGGATCTTCAAAGTTTAACTGCTTGCCTGCAAAACTAAATCCTTGACATGGGCTACCACCGATAACCAAATCAATACTAGACCAATCAATATCCCACTCTTGCCACTTAGTTATATCTCCTAAATGAATAGTATTAGGAAAGTTTTTCTTTGTGACTTGAATAGCATACTTGTCAATCTCACTAGCGTAATACGTCTCGACATCTATTCCAGCTCGCTGCAATGCTAACTGACCTGCCGATATTCCATCAAATAAGCTTAGTACTCTCATATTCTTTTAAATATAAATCAATAACTCTTTTTGTTTTCTCTAAG
>Ga0315909_10009949_pt1 | contig 10202 bp, 19 predicted proteins | sample LakEriMetagenome_11_FD_203527 | JGI IMG/M metagenome (GOLD analysis project Ga0315909, IMG submission 203527) | Freshwater fungal communities from buoy surface, Lake Erie, Ohio, United States - Buoy 2 MA125 | ecosystem: Environmental > Aquatic > Freshwater > Lake | place: USA: Lake Erie, Ohio...
CATATCCAATAGTAATGGGTCATCTGATTTGGATTTTAAATCATCAGGTAAGTCGGATTCATCTACTTTTAACTTGGTCTGACGTTCCACTTCTTTCACTACTCCTTTTTTATCACCCCTGCCCCACTCCCAAGCTAATGTTGATTTCATACGATGTATTTCGAACTCAAGTTGTTTTATGTTTTTTTCGAGTATCATTTCGTCAGTTTCATCAATCTCATAATCTATATTAAATTCATCAGCCATAGCCAATAAGTCTAATAGATTATTCGACTCAAATGATTTACGAACTCGGACAAATTCTTCATGAGAACCACCTCGGTCTGGGTGTACATTTGCAGATAGTTTTTTATATAATTTTTTCAGTTTTTCGGGTTTATTTTTCAACTCCTCACGTTTCTTTTCAAGGAGTCGGTCTTGTTGTTCCCGATACTTCCTAAACTCATCGTTGGTCGGGGGAGTATCTCTCACCTCCCCCGTTTCATCATTCACCCAAACGATTCGTTCTTCAGCATCCAATTTATTTCTTTTAGCATAATATTTGTTAAAACGACCCTCAAAATCATCTATGTACGATTCGAGTTCGTTTCTAATATCATCCTCTTCGAGTTTAAGATACTGATACTTTAAATTATATTTGTGGAGTTTGCGGTTCACTTACTACTTTTGGTTCATTGACAATCATACATTCAGTAGTAAGTAGTGTACCAGCAACCGAAACTGCTTTTTCAATAGCAGTTCTTGATACTTTGGTCGGGTCAATAATACCAACTTCCATCATATCAACAAATTTCTCATTGATGACATCAAATCCAACGCCAGACTTACCAAAGTCTTCAGTTAAATCACCATCATGAGTCAAACCAGCGTTTGATAAGATTGCAAGAAATGGAGCTTTACAAGCTTGTAACACAATGAAATATCCACGTTCTTCATCTTCATTTGATGTGGGTGTATTATTTGCATCAATACCCAGTCGAGCATGAATCAAAGAAGCACCACCACCAGGAACAATTCCCTCTTCAACAGCTGCCTTTGTAGCCAAAAGTGCGTCATCGATTCGGTCTTTCTTTTCCTTCATCTCTACTTCAGATTGAGCTCCAACACGGAGTACAGCTACACCACCTGAAATCTTTGACAATCTCTTATGGAGTTTCTCTTTTTCGAAATCTGATTTTTGTTCTTCAATCTCATGTTTGATTTGGTCAATACGAAGTTTGATTTCATCAGCAGAACCAGCGCCACCAACAATCACAGTCTCATTCTTGGTAACAACTACACGTTCAGCATTACCCAAATCATCAAATGTGGCTTCTTCCAATTCTTTACCAATACCCCCAAACAAAGTTCCACCTGTCAAAGCAGCCATGTCTCTCAACATTTCACTACGTTCAGAACCAAACCCAGGAGCTTTAACAGCAACACACTTCAATACACCACGAGCTGCGTTTACTACCATGGTGGCCAATGCTTGACCTTCTACCTCATGAGCAATAACCATGATTGATTTGTTCTTCGTGGATACAGTCTCAAGAATCTGAACGATGTCATCCATCTCCACAATCTTACCATCGTACAATAAAATGTACGGGTCTTCCAATGTACAATTTAATTTAGTTTGGTTATTGATGAAATAGTGTGATAGGTAACCTTTATCAAACTGAAGACCTTCTACAATGTTAAGTTCGTCCTCATTTGAGTTACCTTCTTCTACTGTGATTACACCATCACGACCAACTTGAGCCATAGCTTCAGCAATCATACCACCAACCACTTCATCACCATTTGCAGAAATGGTAGCTACTTGTTTGATTTGCTCATTTGTATCAACCTTTACTGATACATTTTTCATAAGATTGTCCACGACATCTTTAACTGCTTTATCCATACCTCTTTTTAATGAGATTGGATTTGCACCATCCTCAACAGCAGTCATACCAGCATTAAAGATAAATTGAGCCAATACAGTTGAAGTAGTTGTACCATCACCAGCATTGTCAGCAGTTTGTTGTGCTGCTTCCTTGATTACTTGAGCACCAAGATTCATCGTGTTGTCGGTGAATTCGATTGCTTTAGCAACTGTAACACCATCCTTTGTAATGTGGGGTGCTGCTTCAGTTTGAACGATTACATTTCGGCCACGAGGTCCAAGTGTAACCTTTACAGCATCAGCCAGTTGATTTACACCTTCGAGAAGTTTTTCTCTCGACTCTTTACCATGAAATACTTGTTTTCCCATAACTTATTCTTCCTTTTTGTTTTTGTTGTATTTACTTTGTTCTTTTGCGATTGTTATTTGTTCGGCTCTCCACTCCGGCTGTTTACCTCGTAGATTACCTCGGAGATTATGAAAGCAATTATAACACAAGAATCTTAAATTTTCTCGTATATGATTGTGCCAGTCATCATCCATGTGGTCTAATACCAATGGAATTGTTCCATCTGATATTCGTTTTTCATTATACCCACAACTATGACATTCATGTGGAAAATCTTCCAACTTATCAGCATTGTTAATCAATCTCTTTTTTAACAAATGGACTGAATAGTCAGGATACTTACCATCTAAAATATCTTGTAGAGCATACCTACCCTTATCAACATTGTAGGGTTTTTTTACACCTTCACCCTTTTGGTTTTTATGTAAGTCCCAAAGAGTTTTTCCGGTGGTCTCGTCTTTATATACTTTGGAGTATTTTTGATAGGTCGTTAATGATACATTCAAGAATCTAGCAGCACCAGAATTTGATTTAGAGTTCTTCATCGCATATCGAATCTGAGCCTCTGTCAAATTCATTGGGGTTCTACCCATCCCAAGAACATAACCATTAGGTAATTTATGACCTTTTTTCATTTATCGTAACTCCATTTATAATAAATACACGATTTAATATTTTCGGATTATAGTTTGTAAAAATTCGAAATCAAAATTGTTCATTAATTCATCCTTTTTCAATAACTTTGACTCAATATCATATAATCCTCTACGGTCATAGTATGCTTCAATACCATGAATGATTCGGTCATTCATATAAGCATAAAACTTAACACTTTGAAAGATTCTTTTTTGTCTATTGAGTTCATTACCCAATAAATCGTTGAGTTTTTTGTTAGTTGTATAGATGTCTACTTCCATAATACTTGAATTAATACAATAATTAAAGATAATCCTAAAGAAACAAGGGTTTTCGTGTTCATACCCTCATTCATAAAAAAGTAAGTCATTACAGTGAATGACACAATGCCCAATCCAAATCCAATGAATCTAACGGGCCACAAAGCGCCGTTGAAATACGGCACCATATACCGAGTTGAGGTTATAAATAGGAATGATAATACAGACCCAAAGACCACGGATAAAATGATGGGGTTACGTCTAAACCAATCCCAAACAAATTGTCCGTTTGTCTGAATCCATACCAATGATTGACCCATTAGCATCAGTACCATTCCTATAATTAAATTCCTCAATCCTCGTAATTTTCGTATTCAAACTCCGTGGATTGTTTTTCTTTTAACCACGATTCATAATGATAAGCGTCATCGATGTAATCTTCAGATTCATCGGTAATTTCAGCTTCTCGGAGTTGTTCAAACCAACGCTTTGTTATACTCATTTTACTTCTACCATTAAGATTTCACCTTCACGATACAAATTGTATTTATCACCCTCAAGTTTGAGTTGGATACCTGTGTTTGGTACGATGATGGTATCACCGGCTTTTAAAGACATTGGGATGAGATTACCATTTTGAGTATAGATTCCAGGTCCAACTGAAATAACCTCACCTCTCATTTGTTCTTTTACTGATTCGGGTCTATACAACCCACCTTTGGTTTTTTCATCCTCTCGGATGATTTTTACTAAAACGTAATCGTTCAATGGTTTATAGTTCATAACTTTCCTTTAATTTTAACAAATATACGAAATTAATTTGACATATCCAAACATCTACCAAAAATCCCCATTCACAAAGTCTTTTTGGCGTCTTGCTTGTTTTTTTAGAGCAACCTTGTCGTCATTAGATAACTCCTTACTTTTTACTTTTTTATTAACAATTGGTACTTCTTTTTTAGGACGTGACCTAGCAACCTCATTTAAAATACGAGTACGTTCGGCATCGGTCATACTACTTGTCAATACTGAAGAAACATAACAATATGGGTCTCGTGGGTCATCTAACTCAATATCATAATAAATACACCCAATTGTACTTACCGACCTAACTCTATAGGTGGCATATCCATCTTTTGTGAACTCCAACTTTTCAACATAAGCGAGTTCCTTAACACCAAACCATTTTATAGCAATCGGCTCATATGGTTGATATTGATGCTTCTTGCGTCTACGTTTATCTTTGTTTACGTTTCGTACTTTGGGTAATAATGGTTCTTTACTCATGACCACCAATTGTCTATATGTTTTTCTAAAAGTTTAAATAAAATACGTTTGGCCTTTTGATGTTGATTATAATGATATTCAACTACCCAGCGGTCATTAACAACATCACCACTCGGTAACCTATCAAATAGTTGTTCAATGTAATATTCATTCTGAACCCTATCTAACAGTTTGAGTATGGTTTGTCCTCGTTGGTACTGATAATCAAACACCACAATTTCTTCTTCTTGAATGTGTTCGAGTTGAAACTCTATTTTCTTTTTCAGAATTTCATAAACATAGTAGTAATCCCAATCCCTATCTTTCCATATGATGGGAGCCCATCGAATCATATTTCTAATACGACTCACAAATGTTTTAAATTTGTGTAACATGATTAGATGTTGATGTTTTCGAGACCACCATTCTTTTCAACTTGGATAGCGATAGCTCTTTGTTCTTCGGGACGTTCCTCACTTGAGTTGTTGATAAGGATACGTTCAGCACGACCAATTCCCATCACCAATTGGTGGAATGGAATACCCAAGTTTTTCATCTCGATTTCAGTAGTGTTTCGTAGGTATTCAGGTCGAGCGGTAGTCAACACAATGTGGTGACCTTCGTTATACCACTTGTTCATTTTCTCAACAGCACCGGGCAGAGCACGACTGGTATGTGGGTTAATTTCTTCAAAACGGACTTGATGAACCAAAGTTCCGTCAATGTCACTAAAAATGGTCATGGGTTTCATATTTCTCTCAATCATTACTAACAAATATACAAATTATTTTTCATACTGCCAAACATTTCAATGTTAAGTTTATGTTAAATACACAATTTTTCACGGAGGCGTTTGATATGTTTACACTCGGAGTATCTACGGAATTGTCCAGCAGGACACTCACAACTAAATGACTTGTGTTCATATGAAGTCACTATATAATATTTGAGTTTTCCGGTCTTCTTGTCTCGGGAACCCATTTCTTTGTATTTCTGAATCCAACTCATAGTCTCAATCTTACTTTGTAAAGATACGAAACTATTTTGATAATGCCAAATTTTTTATGCTTTTTTTGGAAAAATATTTGAAAGTTTGCTTTGCGTTGGTTTAGAATCCCACAAATTGTCAAAGTTATCCCACTTACCATATCCAAAGTTATCATAGTCTTGCTTGAATCTCTCATAGACCAACTCACGAAGTTCTACCTCATCCCAACTAACGTTCGATGGTACTTTCAGTCTTCCCAAATTCATCTGGTCTATTACAATATCATTGGGCATAAATGGTAAATTGAATATGTCTTCAGACCAAGTTTCGGCATGAATTATATAATCAATTCGTGATTCAAATTGTGTAATAACTCTCCACTCCGATAAAGCATCACATCTTTCTAATGGGAATTTTTTAAGAGCATCCAAGGGGTCAGTCGTACCACTTGGTAATTCAGTACCATCCACTTGGTCATGTTTCCAATACGAAATCCATCTATAATATGGATGTCTAACTGAAACTATATGTAAATATTCATTAGGACATTCTTTGGGCCAATTGTTTTCATGAGTAAACACGGGCCATCTCTGATTTGCTAATGGTGTTTGTATGTGTGGATTCAAATCACAATACTTACGAAACACTTCAGCCGTGCTTCTACTAGCAACCTTTGGTGGGCAATGCCAAACAAACCTATATTTGTGAGAATAATTCATTAAAGTTCGGTATCGAAGAAGAATGTCTGAAACAATCTACCATCGTACAAATCTTGTCCAAAATAATCCAATGACATATGAAAATTATCACCACGATACATCACAAGTCTATTGTATCTATTAGCAAGTCTATCTACCAATTCCCATTTAGTCATGTCTTGGGAATCTTTATATATTGACTTTAATACTTCTTGATTGTAAGTACCATCTTCATTTCGAGGCGCGGTGAACAATCCCGTTGGTTTGTGTTTGAATAATCCCGTACCGGAACTCAACGGAGCATCGGGTGTTAAATAACAAACAGCAGCCCACTTCGTAGTTTGGTCAGCATGAATCCAACTTCTATCTCTCGAAGTTGTATATTGATAAGCACCTGTGTATTGTTCTTCAGACCAATAAGTCACATTTCCATAAAAAGGTTTGACAACCGACTGAATGGTTTCTTTCATTGAGTCGTTCAGAAACGTTTGTGTTCTTGGTCCTGGATAATTTCCACGAACTGAAAAATCTTGTTGTAGAGCGAATTCTCTAACAGTGTCTACGTCCGAGTAGAAATCATCAATAATGTAAGCTGATATTTGCATAACTAATTTTGGTTTGTTTATTTCATGTTTGCTGTGATTGATTCGGGAGCATTACCTTTAATCCAACCGAATAAAGTATCTTTCCACAATTTTTCTGGCAAGATAGAACCACCTGCCTTTTTAACAGGCAATGATAAGAATCCCTTGGTAGCACCGGTTAATTTATTACCATCTTTGTCGTAATAAAATACAGTATGTTCAGGATTGTTTAGAATCACATCAACTCTACCATTCATGCCCTTTGGCATGGCTTTAGTGACAAGCCCCCAAACAGTATTAGCAGCACCCTCATGAGTACCTAAAAGAATATCTTCAGGAACTACCCGTGACCTACCTTTGTTATTTTTAAGTGCAATATTGTAATTAGTCAATACCCATGTCAAGTGAATGTTTTCTGGCTTGTAACCAGCTTCTTCCAACTCTACCATGTACTCGGTGATTGAACTAACTTTCTTTGCAGTAATATCAAATAAGATGTTCGGTAATACTTCAGGATTATCTTTACCAGCCAATAGAGCAGTTAATGTCTTATCCTTCAAGCCCATTGCATCTACAATCGTATGTAGTGCGTACACATTCTCCGGCTTTCTCATATCCCACTTGTAGAACGGAACACCTTTATCTTTAACTAATTGAATTTTCTCCATGTCTGATGGAGTTATATTTTTACCAAATCTTTTTAAGACGTTATTAAGGTTTAGCTTTTTTAATCGATTCAACTTTTGAAGATTGCTTTTCATAGCATCCACATCACGGACTTTGAATCCAGCCGAATCAATAAAGTTATCAATAGCCCAACCCTTACCACTACCAGCACCACCGGCAAGGAATACCACTTGACCATATGGTTTTCTATTATTGTAAGTAATCAGTTTTTCATCAAGTTGTTCTTCCTTGATTACTTCTAATATAAATTTTGCAAGATTTGGGAATTTCATTTATTTTCCTTGGTTTTGTAGGGAAACACTTTGTTTAGAGTTTGTTGCCTAGCAGCACAACCACAATCTTCTGCCCCAACGGCTTTAGCTATTTGTTCTGCTAATACATCTAATTTTGTAGCTGATGTAATTTTAGCTATTGTATCACCAAGTCCTTTAGATTGATTCGTTTCCATATTCTTTTATTTCTACTTTAAATCCGTTTTTCGTAAATACTTCATAGATTTGTTCAATCTCCGAAGCATCACCACTTTTAATTTCACATCTACCCACTGTATGTGTAATCTCAGCAATTGAACACCCATGTATCAAGGTATAACCAAGATATCGTTTCAATATGGATACTACATCATCGAATGAGTGTACGTCATCATTTAATAAATATAGTTTAGATTTCATTAAATGTCGTAGATTATTGTTTCGGTGGTATTATATTCCGATTTGAATTTACTAATATAAATTGGTAGTTCAACTTCATTTGCTATTTCAGCAACTACAGGCCTACCATCGTCATTCATAACATAGATGATGAATGGTTTATTAATTGTTTCTACTTCACCACCAACTCGTTTGATTATTATTTTCATTGTCCTTCTCCATAACCTTTAGCAGTTCTTGAAGATGAATACATTTTTCATACTCTTCTACAACAGTATAGTATTCGGTCAAGTTACTAATTAGGTTTTTCTTAACGATATCATCCACATTGTTTGGATTGTACAATAATATGCTGTACACTTCATCCATAGCTTTATGTTTGAAATCTATACCCATAAGTATGAAAAATTAATTAATTAAAACAAAAAACTCTGAGCAGAGAAAAAGATTAAACCAATGACTGATGTGAAAAGTATCCAAAGAGCTCTGTTTACACCCTCTTTCCAATCCAACATCTTTTCTAATTCTTTTATTTTATTTTCGTAATAATCTTCTTTACGTTCTTTTTCAAGTCTGAACTCGGTATTACGATTTACTCTAACAATAACCCCATTTTCAGGATTAAGTAGAGTATATTTTATTTCAGAAACATCTTCTTTGATGTCTATGTAGTTTTCTTTCATTTCTTGAATGGACAGTTCCATTCGTTTTAACTCCCCATTTGGGAGTTTTGTTTTCATTTCAGAGATTTCGTGTAATATACTCTCTAATATTTGAGCCTGCGTTTTCGTAGTAGCCATAGGTTTCCTATATCGGGGTTTTGTAAACTAAACTGATTATAAATAGTTACAAAAGTCTTTTAAATTGGTCAGAGTAGTATTGTTCTAACAATTCTTTTCTTTCCATGGTGGTTAAATGTTCGACAGCCAGAACGGATTTAACTCTAATATTAGGATACTTGTCTTGTAATTGAGCTACGGCTTTTACGTTTTTAATCGAGTCATCCATAAATGCAATGTCGGTGTATCCACTTTTAATGTGTTTTTCAATCCAATCAGCTTTTGCCTGTGGATTAGCATCACCAAGTGCAACAACATAGACATCTACACCCAAATTCTTCTTGAACCAATACTTGACAGGAAATCCTAACTTACGAGCAGTAAGAATGGTAACTTTCTTTTCAGGACTTGAAATCATTCTTCGTAACAAATCCACATTCTTTTTGATAACCTTTGGATTATTCAACATTCTATTAAAATCACGATAGTCGAATGTATCACCTACTTTTGGTTCATAGACAGCATATTCGGCTGGGTCAAGGGTACTTTCAGTACCATCCGAATGCTTTACATAAATATATGACACACTTTTCGCAAGCGTGTCATCGAAATCAAAAACTCTTAACGTTTTACCCATGTATATAAATATTACTATTTCATGATTGACATACTAATTAGACGTACATTTCTGAATTTGAGAATGACAAGTGAAGTTCAGCCAAGTCTTTGGCGACCTTTTTAGGATTTAGAAGTTTTTCAGCGAACACCTCAACTCGGTGAGCATTCACAAACTTCTCTGCGTTTTCATATCCAAGAAACGACTTCAACAATTTTTTACGAAGAATAACATTGTAAACTTCTTGACCATTTAACTGGCGACCAGCCAACTCAATTTTGTAAGGACGAACACTTTTCATAATATCTCTCATTGATTACAGAGTAAAGATACTATTTGTTTTTGAATAAACCAAGCGTTTAATGTTAAATTTATGTTAAACTTATCAACAAGTTATTAACATTATTTTAGTGTTGACGTTTCTATTAGCTATAATAGCTAACGTTTCTTCTATAATTTCGAATCACTTCATCTTCAGTTAAAGCTCTTCCATAAATTCTAACGATACCAAATCTACCATCAAAATAAGTTCCATCCCCTTGACTGGTAGAATCTAAACCACCAAAAGCAATATGAAAGTTAGGCAAGGAATCGTTCATTGGTGAGTGAAAGTTCATATTTGAGGTTTGGTCTACTAAAACACTATCGATATAACCTTTAACAGGAGAGCCGTGACCATCGTATGTTAATACTATTTGATGCCACTCATTAAATGTAAGAGCTCCGGTTGGACCTGTACTTGTGATAGCTGTACCATTCCATAATCCAAATTCAACTTGACCTGATACTAATTCAATTGCACTAAAGTGATATCCGGAG
>Ga0315909_10009951_pt1 | contig 10200 bp, 17 predicted proteins | sample LakEriMetagenome_11_FD_203527 | JGI IMG/M metagenome (GOLD analysis project Ga0315909, IMG submission 203527) | Freshwater fungal communities from buoy surface, Lake Erie, Ohio, United States - Buoy 2 MA125 | ecosystem: Environmental > Aquatic > Freshwater > Lake | place: USA: Lake Erie, Ohio...
AGATCACCTAGTAGATATCCGGTAGCCCAGACTCGTAGGAGGATCATCTTCACAGCCTCTAGATTTACTCTCACATTGATAATCGCCCATGCGCGAGCGCGAGCTCTATCCTGTGCGAGATTGCCCGATGGCTGTGGCTGTGTAGCCTGGTATGCCTCGAATATGGTCTTACTGTTGATGCTCTGTTTCAGCGCAGCGCGTATCTTGGTCGCATTTCTAGCCGCTAGACGAGCATCAGCCTCCATAGCTCGTTGCCATGTCATGTCAGATACGCTTTGGCTAGGGCTCTAGCCGTATCGAAGTCTCCCTCTACTGCGCACTTGTTTAGAGCATCGGCCACGATAGGGTCTAGGGCTTTGAACTCGAATAGACGGGCTCTCCTGCCCTTTGATGCCCACTTCATGAACGCCTTGACCTCATCACGAGTCGCCTCACCAATCTCGTCATCGTCATCCGGTGCTTCCTCCTCCTCAGGCTTCTCATCGCTGAGATCAGGAGTAGTGGGTGTGGTCGGTGTGGCATTTTCGCCCTCCAAAGTAGGAGCTGAAACGACCTCTTTGGCGTTGATGATGCCGTCTGGAGAGAACAGGAAGATGTCTGCACCTGCCACGAGCATAGGCATATCAGCCTGTGGGGTATCTAGTAGTGGTAGTCCTAGTTCTGATCTGCGCTCGTTGATAGTTTTACCTGCAGATGTGACTTCTATCTGAGCCTTGCGAGCACTCGACTCGTTATCCATCCGCTTTGAGGTCATCAGGCGGAACTCTAGTTCGCGTGGCATTTTGAGATATGTGTAGCTGAGGTTGGTAATCATCTTGCTGATCCAGTTAGCTAGAGGCTGGATACCGAGAGCCTCGGCTGTCTCAGCTCTGCCCTCCTCGAACCCTGCTCCGCCTAGACCGCCCTTAGGGGCAAAGCCAATCTCGGCTGGCTGGACACCGAAGTGACCGCAGATCGAGGTGATGAGGTAGTCATCTAGTGTGTCTTTGAACTTCTCGCCATAGCCCTCATTGACCACAGGGGATAGACCCTTAGGTAGTAGGCGAGCGCGCTTGCGCTGCTCTGTCTGACCGGCTAGGTCATCGTTGAGGATGTTTTCATAGGCGCGTAGGAGGTCAGGGTTGTTGCCCCAATCCTCATCTGTTGTGAACATGAGCTCAGGGAGCACACCATCTGTGTACTCAGCTCGTAGCCATTGCTGTCTGCGCAGATAGATATCAGCTAGTGGTAGGGCTCGCTCTACAGGGGAGAAACCATAGACCGAGATAGACCGGCGGTTGCGCACCATGTATGCGAGATCGTCTGAGGTGAACTCGCCATCTGCCTGAGGATCGTCATCGTTGGCTGCAAACTCTGAGCGTGGGAAACCATAAAGTATCTGTTGATATGCCGCGTTAGGTGGCATCGGCCTCATGCCTCTGTCATCTATGAGTGGCTTGATAGTCGAGCCGTCTAGTATCTGGAAACCATAGAGGTCGCCACCGACTGATGGCTGTGGATATACAGCCCACGCATCTATGACGAGGACTTCCTCAGCTAGAGTCATGAGCCAATCTGTCCAGGTCAGACCATTTGACCTATCTGGGTTCTCCCAGAAGGTGCGGAGTCTGTTGATCTCCTCTGTGAAGTTCTCACGCGCCTGAGCCATAGCTCGCACATGATCTCCACCTATCTCTGCCACGATTTTCTCTGAGGCATCTGAGCCGAGCACGATGTCCCACTCTAAACCTGTGAGTTTTGACTTTGTGACCTCGATACACCGGCGCAAGATGTCTATCTGATCTGCAGCAGCGCGTAGAGTCTTGAAAGGTACGAGACGAGTCTCGGTGATGTTGATGTTCTGCGCGACTTGATACTCATATCGGCGTGGCATCGGTCTGCCGGTAGCAGGGTCTATCGGGTTGATAGCTCCTGGGATGATAGGCAGACCAGGGCCGAAGGGGACATTAGCTGAAAAGGGAGCGCGTGGCAGAGCCACACTATTGCCATATGTCTGTTGCATGGCGAGCCCACTCTGTCTCATCTCCTGCTCAGTCATAGTGACTGATCCTGCAGGAAGGCGAGGTGCTTTCTCTATGTCACCTACTAGAGCTCTAGCGATACGGTCACGCAGACCCATGTGTATCTCCTTCTCGTGCTACTAGGCGTGGACTACTACTCGATACTGATTTGATGTAGGAGCTACAGAGAACAACAGCGTGATAGCGGTTGTGGATGTGTGCTGTACATCGCAGACAACCTCAGCATATGGGCTGCTGTTGTCGTACACGCTGACTATAACATCCTTTGTTCCGAGGTTATGTGACACGGTGTATGTGGTGGCTGAGCCATCTCCGACATTTGCCGCATACTTGCGTACTGCGATAGTGGTATCTAGCTGGAAGCCTGTTGCACCGACAGATAGACCGCCTGATGCTACGACTACGCCTGTGAAGTTCGTGCCGGTGAGTAGTACGCCGTCAGATGCTGTGTATGTACCTGCACCTGAGAACTGTTGGAATACAACGGGATCAGTACCGACAGTATTGACCTCATCTACGCTGACCCATCCTGTGTTAGCGAGTGTCGATCCTGCATCTACGAAGGTGAAATCTCCGCCTGACATTTCTGCGGCAGTATCAAAGTCTGTAGCACGAGTCAGTACCCAGGGGGTAGAGCCATCTCCTACTGTGCTCAGTACATAGATACCATTCTGCGCCTGTGAGGTCTGTAGTCTGACCAAAATACGAGCGTTGATAGATGGTGATACGCCATCTGTAGTGAAGGCAGCATTTGCACCTGCGTTAGTCAGAGTAGCTCCGACACCTGCAGTTCCATTGCTATATGTTGCGTTGAGGTTTGCAGTTGTAGCAGCGTATGAGGCAGCGTGGATATGCAGACCCTCAGCGACTCCATCTACATATGCCTTTGTAGCAGCATCGGTAGATAGCGTTGGTGTAGCGAGGTTCGTAATCTTGTAGTTGTTGAGGTTGAGATCAGCAGTCGGTGTAGCGAGCGCATTGAGGTTGATAGCGGAGTGCGCTGTGTTGTCATGCACCGGTGTGCCGTGTGTGTGGTCATTACGAGCGACAGATGTACCTGTTCCGTTAGCAGATGACCCACCGAATGTTGTTTCTGCGGTGACATTGCCGAAGGATGGCATCGCGTGTGTGTGATCCTCACGAGATGGAGCTGTACCTGTACCTACTGCACCTGCACCGCCGATAGCGAGTGCCTGTGGTGTGGTGTTAGTCAGAGATGGTGTGCCGTGAGTATGGTCTGCACGAGCGTAGTCAGTAGATGAACCGCTACCGCTAGATGCACCATATGTAGTCTGCGCTGTGACTGCGCCAAAGTTGGAAACCTGTAGCCATGCTGATCCTGTATCGAAGTACATAATCTGTTGGTCTGTTGCAAAGAACAAACGACCTGCCGTACCTGCTGCAGGGCGAGCAGAGAAAGTACCTGAGATGACCTCGGACTCATTGAGTACAGATACCCATGCCGTTCCATCGTAGTAGTAAATCTCGCCATCGCTTGTGTTGAAGTAAATCTGACCAGCGACAGGCGATGCCGGTGCTGATGCGAGATTTTGAATGACAGCATTTGATAGCTCATTTTTGTTGAGGTCAATGCCTACTAGAAACTTGCGCGCCATGTTTTTCTCCTCTAGATCACATATGCAACGCCGCTAAACGCTGCCGTGAAGGTAATCACCATCTGATTGACAGTAGGATAACTGAAAGTGCCTTCGCATTGTGTCCCTGCCGAGTCGAGTACGACTGCGGTGGGATTGCCTCCGAGGTTGTGATTTATAGTCCACACCGCCGAAGGGCTGTTCTGTGTATGTGTGTAGAAAATCTGAGCACTTGCGGCTACTCCCTGTGGTCCAGGTGCTGTGATTTCTACTATCGCGTTCGTAGGTTTGATGATTACTACATCGTCAGCCATTACCGAGTCACCTCCGCCGATAGTTCTGCCTGTCCCTGAGCTAGTCGAGTGACTATACCGCCTGATGTGATTTCTAGATCGTAGTAGTACATACCAGGGTCTATGTTCCTCGTCTGTGTAGCTGTTGCGTGAGTATCCACCTGACCGGATGCGCCTGTGATGGTGATGCCGTTTCCGCCTGTGGCTAGAGAGAGCACCGCATCAGGAGAGGATGGGAGAGATCGAAGTTGTAGCGCGGCTGTAGCACCTGTCAGATTGACCGCCGATGTAGCGAGTCCTCCTGAGATGTAGATACCTGTCGCGCCGTTGGTGATAGTGAAGGTAGTCGCTGTAGCTGTTGCGATGGTGACATTTTGTAGGTTGTAGATAGGTGGGATGACTCCATCTATGGATACTGTCTGTCCAGGCGTGAAACCGTTGGCAGCCGTGACTGTGACTGTAGTGCCATTACCTGAGATGTTTGTGATCTCGGCTGGCTGTTTGTAGATGAAGGTCGCGTACCAATCTGCACCCTGGTCTATCGCATACTCGCCGGTGAAGTTGAAACTGACAGCCATCTATAGTCCTCCGGTCTTTTGCGTAGCCACGATGATAGCAGTTCCACACTTCATGCAGATGTGCATTGACTTCGGGTTCGGCATCCCACAGCTAGTGCAGACATTGGCTAGAGAGTTGAAATAGTTGCTGATAGATGATGTACCGAGCAGATCAGAGAACGCTTGCACCATCGCATCGAGTCTGTCAGGAGATGTGGGGTCTGCCGGTGTCCATGTAGTCATCTGATCCTCTAGTTTGTGGAAGATACCTAGATGATGGATACGACCCTGCTCATACATAGCAGCGACAGGCTCTGCTCTGAGTTTCTTGCCCACATGAGCTCGTATCTCTCGGATAGGCAGTACCGGTCTGACCTGTTTGAGGACTGCGCTGACCATATCGCCTCCCTGATTGACCTCGACTAGGAGTGAGTCAGCCTTGTACTCGTCAAATAGAGCTACAGCCTTTGATGCCCAATCGAGAGGTGAGCCTCGCATAGAGTGGTCAGCTATGAGATATCCATGTCCATTCGTGTCACATCCAGCTACGACTATGCCGGTCTCATCCGAGCTAGCCGTATTGGTGACTGCAGGGTCTATGGATACGACTATGCGTGACATATGAGGTCGTTCCTCGACTCTGCATCGCTCTATGAGCCCTCTAGTCCAGAGAGCACCCTCTACATCCTCCAGGATTTCCCCGTATAGCTCCTGCCTACCAAGTCTCGTTTCGTTATATCGAGCCTGTAGCTCTGCGAGCGCGATAGAGCTCAGATTCGCCGCGTTATCAAAGGTCGAGCCTCTGGTCACATATGTAGTAGATCGAGATACGAGATCGCGTATGAGCTGTGTAGGTCTAGGCGTGGTGGTGACTACTACGCGTGGAGTCTCGCCTAATCGGAGTCCGAACTGGAGTTGATCCCAGGTGTCCTCATACTCCCATGCTGCTAGCTCGTCACACCATGCACCATGATGCTGTGGGCCACGCAGGGTATCTGGCTCCTCGGCTGAGAAGCCCTTTATCATCGCCCCGTTAGGCAAGTTGATCTTGGTACGCGACCTGTTGTAGTGCTGCTCGCTGTACAGACCATAGCGTTTGAGCACAGATAGCACACCTGACTCGCCCTCAAAGCAGGTATCTCTCACATCAGCGTGAGTCCTAGCTACTACTGCCCATCTCGTGTTCGGGCGTGTTATCGCCTCGTACACTATCCACTCCGCCCCCGTCCTCGTCTTGCCCCACCCTCGCCCCGACAGGATCATCCACACTTGCCAGGGTGTCATCGGTGGTAGCTGATTCGATCTCGCCTGTATCTCCTGCCATTGGACTCTCGACTGCGCTATCTGCAGAGTTTTCTCTGAGTAGCTCGGCGAGCTCTCTAACTGCTCTGTCAATGCTGTCCCCTCCATCCCATACGGTCACATCCTGAGCGATTTTGACCGGCATATCTAGTCCCAGGAGTTTCGCTCTACGCTCCATGATCCTCAGAACAGTCGCTATAGCTGAGTTGTCACCCTGCATAGCCTTCGGCCACGCCGCTAGTTGTAGCCGGTCTAGTCGATCTATCTCCGCCTGTCGTAGCTCCTCGGCTGGCTGTTGTAGCACACGCTTGAGAGCTCGCTTGTAGGCGAGATATGCACCGGAGTGGTCTGCATATCCGACCTGTACAGCTATACGCTGCCATGTGAGTCCAGCTCTGCGTAGTTCGAGGACTTTGAGCTCTCGGTCTAGCTGTTCTGGCTCTGGGACTGCATTGTGAGTCGGCATGGTGGGATTACACCTCGCTCACGATGGTATCGAGCCCTGAGATCGGAGTTGCACCGTCTTGGTCTAGCAGGGAGCTAGATGCATCGCTGTCAATGCTTCCAGGGCGTAATCCACGATACATACGAGCTCCATACTCGTCTATCGCAGAAAAGGGGAGGATAGGTACTGTGAGCCTATCCAATACTGTCTCGTGCAGAGGATATATGTATCTGAGCTGAAAGCCTGGCAAACACTCCGCACCTATTTTCTTGAGAAACGAGGTAGATGTCTCTGTGCCGGTCTTGCCATAGCGAGCCTTGATACTGCCCTTCCCTGCGTTAGGGCTAAAGCCTGGCTCAAACACTATCTTGGCTACGACCTCACCATCAGGCATACGCCACATAGAGTTGTTCGCCTTGATGCCTATCAGCTTGAAGCCTGATGCTCGATAGATAGTCCCATCCCCACATTGAGTGCCATCTGCGTAGCTGAGTATCCACTCCACATGAGGAGCGTGTTTGCGTATCAGGCGCATGGCTATAGATATGGCTCGACTCTCGCTGTTCTTAGGCAGGAGATCAGAGAAAGCGAGTCTGTTGAGCTCCATGAAGCCGTTCCAGGGAGTATCGCTGACTAGGGGATTGGTCTTGTTTTTGTCTATGGATGGGCCGAACTGCATACAGCCCTCTAGTCGCCCCCTAAGGAACACGCCTAGATGTAGCTGAGATCGAGGATCGACTTTGCCTGAGTAGTGATGCTTCCGCACGAATGCCATAGCATCACGAGAGGCTATCGGCTCAACCCTGAGCTCTTTGGCTGATGGCATCTAGCCACTCCTGACATATCGCCCATAGTGCATTGCCGTTGCTGTTTTTGTTGTCTGAGTCTGTGAAATCGTGAGCCTGTTTGGACTCTTTGATGGCATGGCTGATGAGCTCTGCCTGTACTAGGGTCATAGTGAAGGTCATCTGAGTAGCATCATCGCGCTCGCCACTAGGCACATCTGCAAATGCATCCTCGATAGAGCGTACCTCTGCTACTGATGCCTCAAAGCCTATGTCAGCAATATCCCATCCCTGATCCTGTAGCTCCATGAGCTGTGCGGCTAGGACTACCTCATCCCACTCTGCTAACTCTGCAGAGCGATTATCTGCGAGCGCATATGCCTTAGCAGTCTCGCTGTCCCACTCATCCGGTACTCGCACAATGACTATCTCCGACCATCCGATACTTTTCGCAGCCTCTATTGTCCCATTACCTGCTAGGACTGTAGAGCCCTGTACGACTATCGGCTTGCGCTGACCAAATCTCTGCAGACTGTTTGCTATAGCCCTGAGATTTACCTCGGAGTGTTTGCGAGCGTTAGCAGGATCGAGTGTGAGCGAGCTGATGGGTACGGTCAGCGTATCCATATTGCCTCCTCAATACTCAAGCGCGATATAGAACGGGCCGATATCTATGCTGAGTGAGTATCTATCTATGTGGAAGCCTAAACCAAAACAGCGCGCAACGCCAATGATGATGCTGCTACGACCTATGCGTATCTGTTTACTCATCAGGGAAAGGATTGCCCTTCTGCACTAGGTTGAGTCGAGCATCTAGGAGATCATCTAGAGAGCTCTGTAGCATCTCTCTCTTGCGCCAGTTCATCCTGTTGCCGAACTCGTCTGTTTTGAGCATGTTGTATGTGTGCCGGATAGCCTCATCTATATCCGCTACCGAGATGTCCTCTGTGATGACTACGCTCATGTGAGGATGATAGAACTACTTACGCGGTTTGCGCTTGAGCTCCTCCTCTAGCTCCTCACGATGGAGGTCTAGCAGGTTCTCGATTTTGAAGGCTAGGGGCTCATATCCGCGAGCGCGTATCCGGTCTGCGACTGTTTGTAGTATGACTGCTATCTGTGGATCGTCACTAATCACGCGCCATCCCCCTGAGAAAGTCTAGAAGTTGATCTACGATGACAACCTCTCGTGTCGTATTGCCATCCATCAGATGATGGTGATAGTCCCCTGCGAATGCCTCAATCTCGCTGATGACTCTGCTACGAGTCTGATGCTCTAGAGCTCTGAGCATGGTCTGTAATGTGTCAAGGTCTGCCATGTGTCTCCTGTCGAGTAGCCTGAAAGCGCGCCACATCCTCTCGTCTGTAGTACACCTTGCGACCTAGTTTGGACACATATGTCAGTTGCTTCCGATGCTGTATCTGCCTCAGGTTATTGAGCGTGATACCTAATAGCTCGGCGACCTCTACTGAGGTCATCAGAGATTCATCTACCATCCTGTGTCATACGCATCAGGCTGACTTGCTTGGGCTCGTGGTGCTCCCTTTTGCAGTCGCGGCACTAGCGCAACCTCGCTGGCTGTAATCTCTAAAGCGGTCTTTTCTGATCCATCTCGGCCCTGAAATGTGGACTGTTTGACACTACCGAGTACGAGTACCTCGTCACCCTTTTTGATGGTGTCAGCTACAGCCTCTGCTTTGTTGCCGAATAGAGCTACTTTGAACCACATAGTCTCGCCATCTACCCACTCCCCACCTTTTCGAGATCGAGGTGTGTAGGCGATGCTAAATGTTGCAAGCGGTAGTTGATCCTTTGTGACGAACTTGATTTCAGGGTCGCTACCGACTCTGCCCTTGACTCTGATTTCCATATATCACTCACCTTCCATGAGAACGCTGACTCTACCATCATCTTGTAATAGTACGACTGACCCATCTGGTCGAGCGAAGGGGACTTGGGATGGCTCTTGCCATGATGCGACCATCCAACCTTTCTGACTCGCGTAGTCTGGGTTGTGGTGGATGCTGCTCGTTTTGAGGTTATGACAGCCGTGATGCACTCGGATGATATTGCTAGCTGTGTCTTTCCCACCTCTAGAACGGAGTTTTCTGTGATGCAGAGCCATAGATGGGAGTGCCGGTAGTCCACAGACTTCACAGTACCCACCTGCCCTCTCCTCTACTAATGCCACGATTTTCTTGTCCACTCAGTCCTGATCCTCATCATCATCTTCATATACATCATCATCATCGAGATGTGGTAGAGCTCGCTCGATATGGATAGGGATGATAGTGCTCATCAGTACCAGCCTCCTCTGCCGTTTTTGTCTGCTCTAGATAGCCAGGAGTCTAACGCCTTACATGGGGTGTCGTACCTGTGCTCGATATAGCCAAGTCCCCATCGTATCTGAGGATGCGGATGGCTCATGAAGTCAGCTATCTGCGCCTTCGTGTTATGGCTCATGTGCCTCTGAGGGATGCCATAGTCATGTGTAGGCGACTTTGCCCTGTGATTCCAGGCAGACTCTTTGCCCCATAGGGTCGCTAGGCACTTGAACTCACGCTCAGGGTGTTTGTACTCCTTGCGTAGGAGGTGCTTTGCATACTCTTTGGCAGACATCTGTGAGATCACAAACTGCTTCTTTTGAGCAGGGGTCATCACAGGAGCGTGTGAGTGTGCAGGGATAACGAGCCCAACCCCTAGAAGGGCGACTACAAGTGCTCGTCTGATGGGCTGTATAGCTAGCCCCTAGCCTCCAATGCCTTACAGACTTGGCAGGTGGCATCACCATATTTCCATGTGCCACAGGTACATCTACTTATCATCTTGTCCATCTCTTGCCCCTCTCAGGTTGGTATTTGGACTCGCCCAAGTTTATAGGATGGTCTGAGCTCAGGTGCTTCAAACATTTTGCTATGACCTTTGCCGGTGGGCTCTACGAGGACTATCTCACGCCAATACTTACAAGTGCCATAGTCTCTGAACGAGTCATAGACTCTGACTGCCTCTACAGCCGATGTGTATTTATGGCTGTATGTGACATTGCCATCCTCTGTCACCTGCACTAGAAACTCGTACTTCATCTGCCCTCCTCGATAACTCGATCTATCTGCTCCATGCATGAGCCATATCCGAGTGCGTTGCCATGCTCTGTACCCACATAGCAGACATCTCGTGTGACATATGAGAACAGCAGTCCTA
>Ga0315909_10009953_pt1 | contig 10197 bp, 17 predicted proteins | sample LakEriMetagenome_11_FD_203527 | JGI IMG/M metagenome (GOLD analysis project Ga0315909, IMG submission 203527) | Freshwater fungal communities from buoy surface, Lake Erie, Ohio, United States - Buoy 2 MA125 | ecosystem: Environmental > Aquatic > Freshwater > Lake | place: USA: Lake Erie, Ohio...
AATAATCATCACCAAATTCATCTATGTAAATAGCATCTATTTTATCATCACTTCTATAATAATCATATAAATGTCTTATTTCGTGAGAAATTGTATCAATATATTCTGCAATTATATATTTTTTAATTAAAAACATTAATTGGTCTTTCGATAAATTAAAATTTATTTTTTCTAATTTATCGAATAATAAATCATTTACCTTTTGATTATAATTAACATAAATTATTGCATCTCTAGCACTTTTAACTAATCTTCCATAAACATTTCTCTGTAGTCTATTGGTAAATATTATTTTTAAACTACTATAAAAAGAACTAAACTCTGAAAACTCATCATAAATATTTTCCTTTTGAGAATAGTTATAAAAAATATTATTTCCATTTATTTCATAATCATCTAATGTTATGTCTATATTTGTACTATTTTCTATGTCATCAAAAATATGATTAAATATAGTTATAACATCTAAGTATTTTACAATTTTTTTTGATATCTCATAAATATGATTTTGACTTTCTAAGAAACTCTCATTTAAAATATCGGTTTCAATTGGATCTAAATTTGATTTATTTAAACCCATTATATTTTTAATCCGTGATATTTGTTCGTTTAGTTCCATACAATAAATTGATTTATAGTTGTTCTAATTGTTTAATTATTATGTTGGTTTTAACATCATGTAAATTAAAACCAACATAATAATCATATCTTATATTTTGGGATTTTAATATCCCATTGGTTCTGGACCACTACCATATGAACCCTTATAAGAATTTTCATGTACCATTAAAACAGCTTGTAAACCAACATCGGAAAGTTCATCGTCTGAAAAATTTCCTTCTTTAGAAAGTTCTATTATACGTAATATAACAGTCTCACCATTTATTGGACCATCATTGGTGTTGGTTAATTCTTCCCATAATGGATTTTCCCAATTGTATTTGTTTTCTTTTGGGGATCCAAATGATTGGTGCATTTCTAAAATTTGTTTTTTTTCCTTTTCGGAAATCTTAAAATTTTTATACATAATTCTTTTTTTATATAAATAGAAAAAAAACTGGAAAATTTTTATTTCACTTTTACCCAAAAAAGTCGGTTTTTCGGATTTTTTCCCAGAAATAAAAAACCCTCCGTATTGGAGGGTTCACATATCATTTAGAAAAACTAATAATCAAACTAATCATAATGACCCCAATCATCGTCATTCCAAATTGATCTTCCTGCTTCAATTGCTTCTTGTCTATATTTTTCAGCTTCATCCTTTCTACCTAATTGATGTAACAATTTACCAATTTCAAATAATTTATTTGACATTTCTTTTGTTCTCTCATCGGCATTATAATCGTCCATACCATCTGAACTATAATTCGTGTCAAGATAATCTTGGTAATCCCCTTCTTTTAACGGTTTCTTATAACCATATCTCCCATGTTGTTCAAGGATTTGTTTTTTCTCCTTCTCAGTTAAACTAAAATTTTTATACATAATTCTTTTTTCTATATAAATATTTAAAAATCAACTAAAATATAATCTCCATCATTATTTAGATATACATTTAGTGTCATACCTTCAACATCAAAATTATCATTAATACCTAACTTCCTTAAATCTCTCTTTAGATTATTTAAAAAATTTAAAAATTTATCGTCAAAATTATAACTTAAATTTGTTTGAGATTTTCTAACATCCCTAACATTTGAATAAAAAAATTCATCTAAATCATCATATTCCTCACCAATCTTTTCAGCAAAATCATCACTTATTGGTGTAAACATATCTCTAACGTAATAATTAATATCATCTATTACACCAATATCATATATTTTTGGTAATGTTTGTATTTGATTTTCATATTGTTTTTTTGCAATATTAAATTCATTGATAGATTTAGTGAATTTATAAACTTTATTGTTTTCTCTATTCAAAATTGCTGCACCGTGTTGACCTACTCCCAAAATTTCAAAATCATAAATACCTAATTTATTTAAAACATTTTTTAATTCGTTCATGTTATAATTCTCATTCAAATATTCACGTAGAGTTGTTTTTATTTTGGCTGGTGTGTTATTTAAATCCCTTAATATAGACGCCCTGTCTTGTTTATCAGATTCATTTAAAACTTTTCTAACCAATCCCTCCAAATCTCGTTCAGTTAATCTTATTATCTTTTTCATCGTATTACTTTTATAATAAATAAAAAGAATTGGGTTTTTTTAATTTTTCTAAAAAATTCTGGAAAATTTTATTTCACTTTTACCCATAAAAGTCGGTTTTTAGGATTTTTTCCCAGAAAATTTCTGTTACGGCATTGTCCCCCCTCTGTACACATATAAAAAACCCTTATATAAGGGGGGATACGGGAGGGGGGTATGGATAGGGGGGTATGGGGGGAATGGTCATAGAGGGGGTATACTTTGAATCTAAGATAGGTTTGGGTCATTTGTAGTATCAAACCCTACATACGGGGGTACGTTCGTTACAATCAATTTATGTACGTTTTAAAGGGATAAAAATTATTTTAAAAAAAAGTATAAAAAAGTTTTGATTATACAAAAGAACATATTATCTTTACGTTGTCAATATGACACTTACCACTTAATTTTTTACTTATGAATTATTCACTTTTTGTTCAAAGAATCATTTTCAAAAAGATTGGTGACCTTGTACAGGAGATCTGTACAAATGAAGTTGTTGAAGAAATTACAGACCGTATCTATGAAGAAACGGGGGAAACGGTTGAAGACCGTGAGGTCATCAAAGAACTTATATGGAAGAATCTTCAACCTATGTTGTTTGAGTACTCAAAACTCATAGAAATGGTTGACGACCACAACCAATAAGGATACCTTAAAAATACCCTACTGAACAAGTAGGGTATTTTTTTGTCTTGTTAGGAAACCCTACCAATTTAGTAGGGTTTATATCTAAAACGAAATTAAGTTGGCAACGACCCACCATAATTCCCGACCGTTGCCAACTTAAATTCAAAGTTCCCAACACGGGTGAAACATATTACAATTATTTTAATATGTTAATGTTTTGTTAACGTATAAAATAATATGAATTATACAAAATAAAGTATTATCTTTGACAAGTCGTTATGACGTTCACCACTTAATTTTTTTTACTTATGGGTTTATTATTAACCGAGTACTTTACGGTACAAAACATTCTCAACCAAAAATTTGAGAACCTACTTGAGGAAATCACCACTAACGAATTTGTTACCGAGGTCGGTGACAAAATCTTTGAGGAAACGGGAAAGTCGTTTGACGACGAACAGGTCAAAGTAATGATTGGGGAAATGTTGGTTCCTCAATTATTGAACATATCCAACATGGTTAATAACCAATAGGATATGTTAAAGATACCCTACCTAATTGGTGGGGTATTTTTTTGTCATGTATGTAAACCCTACCAAACAAGTAGGGTTTATTTGTTCTACTGAATAGGTAGGGTTAATTTTCCAAAACGAAATTAAGTTGGCAACGACCTACCATAATTCCCAACCGTTGCCAACTTAAATTTGAATCTTCAACCCGTGTCGTTATTGAGTTTTACCACTATAATACCATTAAACTACACATTGTATTTTTGGTCGTTTATTTTGATTTTAAGATATGTTTGGGTTATATGTAAGGGTAAATATTGGGTAGGTTGTAATGTTCGTTAAAATCAATTTATGTACGTTTTATGTGAATAAAAATTATTTTAAAAAAAAATATAAAATAATATGAATTATATGAAATAAAGTATTATCTTTGACACGTCGTTATGACGTTTACCACTTAAACTTTTTTATCATGTACAGTAAAGAGTATATTCAAGACAAAATCAGAACCGACGTTCGTTGGGTCATTCGTACTATTGAGGTTTTGTTTAACCGTCAAACAAGTGACGAACAAAGGTACGGACAAACCTACGTTCGTAACGGTCGTGGGTTCAACGGTCGTGACAGTGAGTTGTTCACCTCGTTCTACCACCAAATTCAAAAACGAAAAAAAGTCGTTAATTCGGGGGGTCAACCCATGAATTTCGATGGTTTCTTATCCCCGAAACAGTTGGAAATTTCTCAAAAACACTTACCTAAATATTGGGGTCAGGTTCTTGAGGAAATTAAGAACAAAGGAAAATAACCCAAAATACCCTCAACGAAAGTTGGGGGTTTTCTTTTGGGGAAAACGAATTTAAGTTGGCAAAGATTGGGAACTAATTGATGTGGGTGGACACACACAAACTCCTTCCTCTCGGAATGAATTAAGTTGGCAAAGATTGGGAAAACGACGAGAGTGTACACAAACTCCTTCCTCTAGAATGAATTTAAGTTGGCAACGGTTGGGAACAATGTTCCACGTGGAACATTCATTTATGGTAGGTCGTTGCCAACTTAAATTGGATTTTCGTGAAAAAGAATTTAAAAAAAGTATAAAATAAATTTGGTTATATCGGAATATTTGTTTATCTTTATATTGTCAATATGACAGTTACCACTTAATACTTTTTTCAGTTATGGGAACGAAACTTTTTTATTTTGTCATCGAACAGTGTGGTGAGAACATTGGTCAAATGGGTTACTATGACACCCATGATGAGGCGGAAAGACGTTGTGAAGAACTTAGTGAAATGTTCCCACATTCTGACTTCTACGTGTACCCTAACACGTCAAAAAGGGAACCCGAATTTTTGACAGTTTAGGTGAAACCCCATGTGATGAACATGGGGATTTCTTTTGGGGTAATACGAAATTAAGTTGGCAACGGTTGAAGGAGATAAGATATTCAGATGGGAATGGAATTAGGTTGGCAACGTATCACAGTATGGGTTGTATAACTTTTTTGCCAACCTAATTTCAATCTTCGTGAAAAAGAATTTAAAAATAAAATAAAATAAATTTGGTTATATCGGAAAATAGATTTATATTTGTGTATTGTTAAAATTAAAAAAAATCAGTCATGAGATTCAAAGAAAAATTTTCAGAAATCTTAGTTGTATCTTTCTGTTTGTTTACCCTAATGGTAGGGATGAACATAATCATTGAAAACACACTACCTTTAGGGGTGATTATTTTCACTGTTATGGTATCAATATTAACCCTATTACTTAGTGTAATAATTATAGGGTCATGGGTAAAGGAATATAGGGATGAACAAAAAAGGAAAAGTAGGACTTTTTAGTTCTAAGATATGGTGGTATGTTTTTGTGTCCTCGACTATTATAGTCGGGGATTTTTTTTGTCCATACTTTTGGTTGACGTGAAGACTTAAACGAAATTAGGTTGGCAACGTATGACTGTATGGAACGTATGACCTTTGCCAACCTAAATTGTTTTTTCGTGAAAAAGAATTTAAAAAAAGTATAAAATAAATTTGGTTATAACGGAAAATAGATTTATATTTGGGTATTGTTAATTTTTAAAACTTATTACCATGATTAAATTTAAAAACCTTAAAGAATGTAAGGATTATTTACGTTCAAATGGATTAAGAAAAGGAATATTTTTTCTTGAATCTGAGGGATTCGATTCTTTCTACACACTTGAAAAAACAAAAAATTCAAAGGTCGATTCTCTTACAGGTGAGATAACGAGGTGGAAAGTTAATGTCGATTCTAATAAAATAAGACTTGTTCATTCAAAAAAGAACACGTTTTCTAAATCTGATAAGTTAAGTATGTTTAAAATACACTCATTAAAGGAAACGATACATCTTTCTTAATGAAAGACCCCGAATGAAAGTTCGGGGTTTTCTTTTGGAACAAAACGAAATTAAGTTGGCAACGTATGACAGTATGGAACGTATGACCTTTGCCAACTTAAATTGTTTTTTCAACACGGGTGAAAATATTTTAAAAAAATATATATCATTATTTTGTTTATATGAAAACTTATAATATCTTTGGGTATCATTCACATTAAAACAAATTACAATGAAACAGACAACAGAAACGTATGTAAGGGAAAGGAAAAATTTACCTTTACTTATTGGTGTGGGTTTGTTTATTTCTTTTTTATTAGGTTATATAAATAGACCTATTGAATTTGAAAATGAACCATACCATTATGAATCAACAATAGTACCTACTGTTAAAGTAGAAACTGTTTTCGTGGAAAAAAAGAAAGAATTGTCAAAAGGTTTAAAAGTGTATAAACCTATTGTACCATCTAACTATGAGATAAGGAATTGGGGTTATATAAACAGAAAAATGAAAGTAGGTGAATTAAGAGAATTTTTAATATTAAGGGGTTTTAGGAATATAGATAAATTAGGTTTACATAAATTGAGAAGAATCTATTTAGGATATAGGTATCAAGATATGTTAATGAAAGTTCATGATTTGACAGATTTTCCTTTGTCAATGTTATATTCATTTTTTATCATTGAATCAACAAACAATGGTATTGAAACAGACCTTTGGAGAATACATTCCAATTCGGGTGGTATAAAGTCCATTAAGGGGTATGGTAGTGTTTCCTATTCAACAAGAGAAGTAGTACGGGGTAGGAATGTAAGATTAAAACAAAGGTTCTTTAGTGGTAAAAATACTGATGAGGGAATTGAAGTTTGGAGTAGGGTTCTTAATTCGGGTAGATATTATGAATGTAAAAAAGTAAACTACAAATTACCCAAACCAAAATTATATGAGAAAATATGTAAATGTATCTATGAAAATGGTTACCATACTGATAGAGATTATAAATTTAGGTCATCATTAATGACTGAATTTTGGGAAATAAAAAGAAACCATTTTCCAAGAAGTTAATAAGGAAACCTCGAATGAAAGTTCGAGGTTTTTTAATGTATCAAAATGAAATTAGGTTGGCAACGGTTGGGAATTAAGATTAGGTCGGTGCCAAGTTAAATTTGAATTTCAACACGGGTATGAAAAAAAAACATAAAATAAATTTGGTTATATCGGAATAAAGTTTTATCTTTAGGTATTGTTAAACTTAAAAAACATTTATTATGTCTTCACCAACAAAAATTTTAAAAAAGTATCTTGATTTAACTTTAAAAGATGAACAACTAAAGGAAGAATTAATGGTATTCACAGATTGTGAAAATCCACCTATTACCATTAGTTCAACTCATGATATGTTATTAATAAAAGTTGAGGAACATCATCATTTTAAAGGGGGTAAAAAGGAAAGATTAAAATTAGTTACTTTTTTAAACAATGAAGGGTTTGTATTTGTAAAACGTGAGAAACTATATTGTAGAGTTATCGATAAGATAAGAGAAGATTTAGTTAAACTACGTTGGTCTAAACTTCAAAATAGAGAATAAAAAAATAACCCTCGATGAAAATCGGGGGGTTTTTATTGGGGTAATACGAAATTAGGTTGGCAACGTATGACCTTTGCCAACTTAATTTGGATGATCGTTCAGGTGGGTAAAAAATAATTTAAAAAAAAGATAAAATAAATTTGGTTATACCAATGTATTGTTTTATCTTTAGGTATTGTTAAAATTAAAAAACTTATTACAATGGAAAACATTTTAAAAGACGAATGGTTGAAAGGTAACATTGTTCCATGTGAATATATGTTCAAGTTCAAGAACAAGAATTTGGATATGTATAATATTAACTACAATACCTATGAGGATAATGGAATCATTTTCAAGTTATGTATGAATTTAGTTCAAAACTTAATTGAAAAGGAAATGATAACATTTTTCGACGATATTCCCGATATGGTTGTTCGTGTTAATATAGATGAAATTGGTTTAGACGGTGGTGGGTTGTGTATCGAAACCTTTCACTATAAAATAGAGGGTGAGGATATAGTTGAAATTGTTGATAGAGATTGTGATGTACCAATGTCATTGAATTATTTCTTTGGAATCGAGAACGAAATCTACGAATATAATTCAAGAAAAACTTTCTCATTGAATTAAAAAAAAGACCCTCGATGAAAGTCGGGGGTTTTCTTTTGGACCAAAACGAAATTAACTTGGCAACCGTTGTATGTTCCGTCATACGTTGCCAATCTAAAATGGAATCTTGACGGGGGTAAAAATAATTATAAAATAAATTTGGTTATATTGGAAAGTATTTGTAGATTTGTCTAAACAAAAAACATTAATCATCATGGAAAAAGAAACAGTAAAAAACATTGTTCGTGAAGAAATCTGTCAGAAGTTAATTCAATTAATTAATGAATTATCAACAGATGAATTTGTTGAATCTATCCTTGATAAAGTTTACGAAAAAACAGGTGAAGTTTTAGAAGAAGAATTGGAAGACGTGATAGGAATTATTGGTGATGAACTAATGAATGGTTTAAACCTTATTATTTATAACCATTCACTTACAACTAAGGGTAACTTTCCTATTTAGTCTATTAATAACCCTCGATGAAAATCGGGGGTTATTTTTTGGTGTAACATGAATTTAGGTTGGCAACGTATGACAGAATGTGGGTACAATGGTTGCCAACTTAAATTCAAATCTCGGTATCTGAAAAAAATAATTTAAAAAAAGATAAAATAAATTTGGTTATATAAATTAATAGTATTATCTTTAGGTATTGTTAAAAACAAAAACTTATTATCATGAAATTAGATGAAGGATTTATCCATTTCTCAATCGGGTTTGACTTAAAGTGTGAATCCAAAATGGTTACTGATAAAGACGGTAACGAAATCGAAACTGATTTTTCCGTAGTTGAAAACTACATAAGAGAATTGTTCTTTAGGAATGGAATTACTTTCTCCGAACATCGTACACAAGGGTTCGTTCACATTACTCCGACCAAAACGATATTGGAAGTAGAGTTGTTCGATAGTCCCGATTGGGATGAATACGAAGAAAAAGAATTTACGATTGATGGTGGTGTACCATTAACAGTTTAAAAAAAGACCCTCAACGAAAGTTGGGGGTTTTCTTTTGGAACAAAACGAAATTAAGTTGGCAACGTATGACAGTATGTGACGTATGACCTTTGCCAACCTAATTTAAATCTTCGTGAAAAATAAAATAAACTAAATTTGGTTATATTCTAATATAGTTTTATATTTGTGTATTGATTAATAAAAAACTATTTGATGATGAAGAGTATTGGTAAAGGTTTATTTACAGAAATATTTGGGGGTGGTAATTGGGTAAAAACAATTACAACTTATATATGGAATTTACCGATATATAAGTTAACGGAAAAATCTAATTCAATTCCCGATATATTCAGAAAGTATGGTACAATATCTAACAATCAATTAGACAAAGTACAATTAAAAAAACTTATTGAAAACTATGAGAAATATTCTCAAGAATATGAGGACATTTTTAAAGATGAACAGTTTAAACAAATTATGTTTAAAATAACAGAACTTGAAAATAATATTTCCAAAATAAGGTGTGTATTAGAAATCGAACCTAAATTCACCATTTTAAAACAGAAAGATAAAAATGGGGATATTATAAATTATATTGTTGGTAGAACTACTTTTTTTAGAGATGAACTTAAAAGAGATGAAATAACTTACTATGTTGGTAGATTGGAAGATTGGGGTAATGATTTAAACGAAATAATTAAAAACCCTAAATTCATGGAGAAAAGTATTCAAGGGTTAACGAAACTTATGTTAGAGAAAATGGAGGATTGAAATTCTGTTATGATAAAGTTTAAAATGAATATAAGTTGGCAACGACCTTCTTTACTCCCTAACCCTTGCCAACCTAATTTCAATCTTCGTGAAAAATAATTAAAAAAAAAGATAAATTAAATTTGGTTATATCGGAAAATGGATTTATATTTGTGTATTGATTAACAACAAAACATATTACAATGAAATCAAAAGAAGTTATCATGTTAGGATTCTTATCCTTATGTAAAAGAGTGTTTGATACTCTTGAAACTATACGACTGTTAAAGATGAATACCGATATGTTTTTTTCGTCATGGTATGTGACGGGACTACTAAACTATAACAACAAAGGTTTGTTGTTAACTGTTTGTGGTAGATACCATAAAGGTTATGTGTTTATCTCCTTAGATTTTAACGATACCTATACGGTGGATATTATTGATTTTGACGGTAACATATTGGAAACCTATGAAATGATTTATTTTGATATGTTAACCGAAACTATTGATAACAGAATTGATACTGTTGGAAATAAGATATATGTGTAATTGAATTTAAGTGGTTTTCAGTCCCTCATGTGTTGAACATGGGGGATTTTTTTTGTTCACACTGA
>Ga0315909_10009955_pt1 | contig 10193 bp, 10 predicted proteins | sample LakEriMetagenome_11_FD_203527 | JGI IMG/M metagenome (GOLD analysis project Ga0315909, IMG submission 203527) | Freshwater fungal communities from buoy surface, Lake Erie, Ohio, United States - Buoy 2 MA125 | ecosystem: Environmental > Aquatic > Freshwater > Lake | place: USA: Lake Erie, Ohio...
AAGCATCAACGCGTGGTCCGAGCCCAGATGTCGACCGCTTGTTGGACGAGCGCCGGCAGATCCGCGAGCGGGATCATGTTGGGGCCGTCGCTGGGGGCGACAGAGGGATTCGGATGGGTCTCGAGGAACAGCCCCTGCGCACCAGCGGCAACGGCGGCGAAGGTGAGCGGCGGGATGAACTCGCGCGCCCCGCCACTGGCTCCGCCCTGCCCCTTGCCCGGCTGCTGCACGCTGTGCGTGGCATCGAAGATCACGGGAACGCTGCAGGCGGCACGCATGCGCGCAAACGCGCGCATGTCGACGACGAGGTCACCGTACCCGAAGAAGGTGCCACGTTCGGTCACGGCGAGCGCGCCGAGTTCGCGGCCAGCGAGCGCAGCGCCCGCTTCGACTTTGCGCACCGCCCCCGTCATCCCCTCCGGGTGCATCCACTGCCCCTTCTTCACGTTGACCGCCTTGCCGGTCGCACCTGCCGCGAGGAGCAGGTCCGTCTGACGACAGAGAAACGCGGGGATCTGCAGCACATCGACCACCTGTGCCGCCACAGCGCACTGCGATGCCTCGTGCACGTCGGTGAGGATGGGGAGGCCGGTCGCCGCGCGCACCCTGTCGAGCGCCGCAAGGCCAGCCTCGAGTCCAGGCCCACGCACGCCATCGACGTTGGAACGATTGGCCTTGTCGAAGCTGGCCTTGAAGATCACACCGCCCGGCACGTGCTCGGCCAACCGTGCCAACGCCTCGGCGACGCGCAGGTTGAGCGCGTCATCCTCGAGTTGGCACGGACCGGCGATGAGGAACAACTTGTCCGACGGAAAAAGCGCGGGGCTCACGGCGATCACTGATTGACGTGAGCCAACGGCGCTGCGCTGGCCGCCTTCGCTTCGGCCACCTGTCGCGCGTGCGCGGCCGCCACGAACCCGGCGAACAGCGGATGCGGACGCAGGGGGCGCGACTGCAGTTCGGGATGGAATTGACAGCCCACGAACCACGGATGCGCGGGCAATTCGATCATCTCCACCAGCGAATCATCGGGCGACAGGCCGCTGAGGCGCATGCCCTGCTCGATGAACCGTTCCCGATAGCGGTTCGAAACCTCGTAGCGGTGACGATGCCGCTCACTGACTTCGGGCTGGCCGTAGATCTCCGCCGCCTTGGAGCCGCGCTGGAGCCGGCACGGATACGCGCCAAGACGCATGGTGCCGCCCTTATCGGTGACTTCGCGCTGAGAGTCCATCAGCGAGATGACCGGGTTGCTGCACTCGGGAGCGAACTCGCTCGAGTGGCTGTCATCGAGTCCGAGCACATGCCGCGAGAACTCGATGATGGCGACCTGCATGCCAAGGCAGATGCCGAAGAAGGGCAGCTGCAATTCACGGGCGGCACGGATGGCTTCCACCATACCCTCTACACCACGCACGCCGAAGCCGCCGGGCACCAGCAACCCGTGATGCTGCGACAAAATCTCCCGAGCGGCGTCGGGGCCGGTGAACAGGTCGCTCGAGGTCCAAGCGAGTTCGACGCCCACGTCGTTGGCGATCCCCCCGTGGATGAGCGCCTCCTGTACGCTCTTGTAGCTGTCCACGTAATCGGTGTACTTGCCGACGACGCAGATGCGCACCTTCTCGCGCGGATGGGTGATGCGCTGCACCATCGTGCGCCACGCTGAAAGATCGGGAGTGGGGGCGCTGAGGCGCAGGCGCTCCATTACACGATCGGCGAAGCCCTGCTGCTCGAACACCAGCGGGATCTGGTAGATCGTCGGCACATCGGGGCTCTCGATGACGGCGCCGAAGTCGACGTTGCAGAAGAGGGCGATCTTGCGCTTCACATCGTCCTGCAGCGGCTTCTCGCTGCGGCAGATGAGGAAGTCCGGCTGGATACCGATTTCCATGAGCTCGCGCACGGAGTGCTGCGTTGGCTTGGTCTTCACCTCACCGGCCGCGGCGATGTACGGCACCAGCGTGAGGTGCACAAAGAGCGCGTTCTCCTTGCCGACCTCGCGACGGAATTGGCGGATCGCCTCCAGGAACGGCAGCGATTCGATGTCGCCCACCGTGCCCCCGATTTCCACGAGTACGACATCGTTACCGGGAGCAATACGCTTGACCGCGTTCTTGATCTCGTCGGTGATGTGTGGAATGACCTGCACTGTCGCGCCGAGATAGTCACCGCGGCGCTCCTTGGTAATCACGTTGGAGTAGATGCGGCCCGTGGTGATGTTGTTGGCTTGCGACAAGGGCCGATCGAGAAACCGCTCGTAGTGACCGAGGTCGAGGTCGGTCTCGGCACCGTCATCGGTGACGAACACTTCACCGTGCTGAAACGGTGACATGGTGCCCGGATCCACATTGAGATACGGATCGAGCTTCATCATGGTGACGCGAAATCCGCGTTCGACGAGCAGTCGTCCGAGCGACGCCGCCGCGATACCCTTGCCGAGCGATGACACGACGCCACCCGTAACGAAGATGTACTTCGGGGCGGTCGACTGACCCGTCGGCGCAATGGGATTGGACATGGGCGGGAGCTCGTGGGAATCCGGGTGGAGAATCATGTAGACCGCGTCTTACGACGCGTGCGTAGAATCGGAGAATGATGCGGACTGCGGTGTCGCGGTAACCTGATCCCATCGCTCATTGGCGCGGTACAGATCGTCTTCAGTGTCGATGCCGCCTTCGGCCGCCGGTACCGGTGCCACCCCGATCGGCACCCCATGGGCGAGTGGCCGAAGCTGCTCGAGGCGTTCGATCAGTTCGAGCGGGTGCGGGGCCCACGACACCCACTGCTGGAGGGCCTGCCGCGTATAGGCATAGACTCCCACGTGCTGCCGGACAAACGGCGCAAGGAGCGCCGAATCGGCCGGATCCCGCAGGAACGGAATAGGTGCTCGCGAAAAATAGAGGGCGCGGCCCTCGTCAGTGCAAATGACCTTCACCACGTCGGGGCGCACCTGCGATTCGGCGGGAACCGGCACGGCAGCGGTGCCGATGGGCGCCGTCCCGCGCGTCACGATGTCCACCGCGCCCGCGAGGGCCTCGCGCGAGACGAAGGGTTCGTCGCCTTGCACGTTGAGGACAATATCGAAGTCGGCGAAATCGGGGCGGGACGCCACCTCGGCCACACGGTCGGTCCCACTGGGGTGGTCCGCGCGCGTGATGACCACCGGGATGCCCCGCGCCGCGCACGCCTCTGCGATATCTTGGTGATCGGTGGCCACGACCACATGGTCGGCCACCTGCAGCGCGGTGACGCGCTGGTACACCCGGACGACGAGTGGTTCGCCTCCCAGGAGGCGGAGCGGTTTGCGGGGGAGCCGGGTCGCGCCAAGGCGCGCCGGGATCACCGCCAGGACAGCCATTGTCCAGTCAGTCGGGGCGTGGTTGCAGCAAAATTCACGCCAGTTAAGATACCCGGTTCGGCACGCCAAGGCAAACGCGCGGCGCGCTCGAATTCCCCGTCAGTTCCCGCGTCCTCGACTCTACGGCATGCCCACGACCTGGTGGATCGGCTTCAACGCCCTGGTGCTCTTCCTGCTGGCCCTCGATCTCGGGGTGTTCAACCGGAAAGCCCACGCCGTGTCGGTCAAGGAGGCGCTTGGCTGGAGTGCCGTCTGGGTCACGCTGGCGATCGGCTTTGGCCTGTGGATCGGCCAGGTCATGGGACGGCAGGCGATGCTGGAATTCTATGCCGGCTATCTGGTGGAACAGGCGCTGTCGGTGGACAACCTGTTCGTCTTCATTCTCATCTTCGGGTATTTCCGAATCCCCCAGGAGTTGCAGCACCGCGTGCTCTTCTGGGGCATTCTCGGCGCGCTGGTCATGCGCGGCGGCATGATCGGCGCCGGTGCCGTACTGCTGGCGCGCTTCCACTGGATCATCTACGTCTTCGGTGCCTTCCTGGTGTACACCGGGTTCAAGATGGCCTTCGGTGGTGATAGCGAGATCGAACCGGAGCAAAATCCGGTGATTCGACTGGTGCGCCGTTTCCTGCCGCTCACCACAAAGTTTCACGGGGAGAAGTTCTTCGTGCGCGAGGCCGTGGAGCCGGGGGGGCCGCTTCGCCGAGTGGCCACACCGTTGTTCGTGGTGCTGGCCCTGGTGGAAACGACCGACGTGGTGTTCGCCGTCGACTCCATTCCGGCCATCTTCGGTGTCACGCGCAACCCGTTCCTGGTGTACACGTCGAACGTGTTCGCCATCCTTGGCCTGCGCTCACTCTACTTCGTGCTCGCCAACATCATCGGCAAGTTCCACCTGCTCAAGTACGGCCTCTCGGTCGTGCTGGCGTTCGTGGGCGTCAAGATGCTCATCAGTGAGATCCGCCCCATCGGCATCGGTGCCTCGCTCGGCATTGTGGCCGGCGTGTTGGTGGGCAGTGTCCTTCTCTCGCTGGTGATTCCGCCGCGTGAGGAGAAGGAACCGACCGAGTAGCGCGCGCGGAAGGCCGGCGTGATTGGTCACGCGTCAACACAGAGATCACGAAGGGTGGTGAGGGCACGGAGAACCGCATGGTCGGTGCTGTTCTTCGTGCCCTCACCGCTCTCTGTGAACTCCCGGTCAGCGCGTTCCGTCGGCCGTCGACGAGAATTGCCGCGCCATGTGCAGGAAATTCACGAGAATGGTGCGGCCATGTTCGGTGAGGATCGACTCCGGGTGGAACTGCACCCCCCACACCGGATGCTCACGGTGCTGCAAGGCGTGAATCTCGGTCGCATCATCGGTGGCCACAGCGGTCACCTCGAGACACGCCGGCAGCGAGGCGCGCTCAACCACCAGCGAGTGATAGCGCATGACGCCGAACGGTGACGGAATATCCGCGAATAGGCCGGTGCCGTCGTGCAGCAGCCGCGACATCTTGCCGTGCATCACGCGGCCTGCGCGCACTACCGTACCGCCGTACGCCTCGCCGATGGCCTGGTGGCCGAGGCACACGCCAAGCAGAGGGATCCCGCTGCCATACCGACGAATCACGTCGACCGAAATGCCGGCTTCCCGCGGCGAGCAGGGGCCGGGCGAGACGACGATAGCACGCGGCGACATCGCCCCCACGTCATCCACCGAGAGCGCATCATTGCGATGCACCTCGAGGCGTTCCCCCAACTCGCCGAAGTACTGCACGAGGTTGTAGGTGAACGAATCGTAGTTGTCGATGACCAGAAGCATGAGCGGGCCGGAAGTCAGGATCGCGGATGGAACTGCTTGTGCACACTTCGAAGATACTCGCGGTCCACGTGCGTATAGATCTGCGTGGTGGCAATGTCAGCGTGTCCCAGCATTTCCTGCACGGCCCGCAGGTCGGCACCGCCTTCGAGCAGATGCGTGGCGAAGGAGTGACGAAGCGTGTGGGGGGACACGGCCTTTTCGATCCCCGCCTGGTCGACATACTTGCGCAGGATCTTCCAAGCGCCCATCCGCGTGAGCGGCTTCCCCTGACCGTTCAGAAACAGGATCCCCTTCCCGTGTCCCCGTTCGAGGATCGGGCGCAGTTCGCGCATGTACACCGCGACCGCGCCGATCGCCGAACGACCGATGGGCACGAGCCGCTCCTTGCTCCCCTTGCCGAACACGCGCACGAGACCGTCCTCGAGCAGCACGTCTTTCGTCGCGAGTCCGATCCATTCCGATACTCGCAGCCCCGCGCCATATGCGAGTTCCAGCATCGCGCGGTCACGAAACGCGAGGCGCTCATCCAATTGGGGTGCGGCCAGTAAGCGCGTGATCTCATCCACCGAGAGTACCTCGGGTAGCGTGCGCCATCGCTGTGGCGCATCAAGCCGCTCCGTGGGATCATTGTGCACCAGCCCCTCGGCAAGCAGCACCCGAAACCACGTGCGCAACGCCGAGATATTCCGGCGAATGGAGCTGCCCGCCAACCCCAGATCCTTCAGGTGATACACGAATTCACGGAGCGCCGCCGGCGTGATGTCACGCGCGGTGGTGATTCCGTGTTCGCGAAGGTACACGGCACAGCGAATGACATCGCGCCGATACGCCTCGATGGTGCGCGGTGACGCCCCGTCTTCAAGGGCTAGTGCGTCCTCGAACGCCTGCACGTGAAAGCCACGATTGAGTTCGCCTTCTTCGTTACTCACGGCGGCGCCACCATACGACCGCTATCGCCACTACGACCACCGCGACGGCCGCGAGTCCAATCGTACGCTGCTGCTCAGCAATGCGCGCAAGGAGGATATCCGCGTTGGCGCCCGCGCGAAACGCGAGGATGCACACCAAGCCATACCACACGCCCGACGCCAGCGTCATGGACACCGCAGCGCGGACGGCACCGATACCGAGTGCACCGGCCATGGGTGGTACCAGCGCCCGTACGGCGGGAAGAAACCGACTCACCACTACCGCAGCCATTCCCTGTGTTTTGAAGCGCTCGGCAAAGCGGTCGGCGGCCGTGGGCGAGACGATGCTCGGGAAGCGCTTCATCAGCCACGGGAGGCCGTAGCGATGCCCAAGACCGTACATGAGCATAGCGCCCCCGACGTTCCCGACCATCGTGGCGGCCCAGACGCCCCACTCGGTGCCGTTGCCACGAGCGGCGACAAAGGCCCCAAGTGCGATGACCGTATCGGCCGGTAGTGGCGGAAACACGTTCTCCGCAAAGGCTGCCAACAGAATGGCGCTATACAACAGCGGATCAGGGAGTGATGTGAGCCACGCGAGGAGATCGTTCATGAGGCACGGCTATCGACTACGCAGCTGCCTTTGCGATCAGGCGCCATGGATGGTCGCCGTGCACATCACGGCAAGCCCTTCCTCCCGACCGATCCAACCCATGCCTTCATTCGTCTTGCCCTTCACGAACACCTGGTCAAGCGGAATGCGCAGGGCTTCACACAACACACCGCGCATGGCGTCGCGGTGCGGACCGATTTTCGGACGCTGTGCGATGACGGTCACGTCCACGTTGTACACGCGATAGCCCGCATTCCACAGCCGTTCAACCGCCGCCTTGAGCATGACGATCGAGTCCTTGCCCTTGTTGGCCGGATCGGTATCGGGAAACATCTGGCCGATGTCACCGAAGGCAGCCGCACCAAGAATGGCATCGGTGATGGCGTGGCAGATCGCATCGCCGTCGGAGTGGCCGGCACAGTGCACATCGCCCGGGATGTCGATCCCGCCGAGGCGCATGGGCCCCCCCTCGCCAAAGCGATGGGAATCGTAGCCGATGCCGACGCGAGTGAGAGGGGTCGGAGTATGGTGATGCATCACGCGGCCGCTGTCGCCGGTGCTTCGGCGATGATCGAATAGTCCTGCCGGCGCCGCGCCGGTGTGAAGCCGGCATCGACGATCAACCGATCGAGCTCATCGGTCGTGGTGCGATGCGTCGTATTCGCTGCCGACACCACGTTCTCTTCGATCATCAAGGAGCCGAAGTCGTTGCAGCCGAACTTCAGGGCCATCTGGCCCACCTTCATCCCCATCGTCACCCAGCTCGACTGCAGGTTGGGCACGTTATCAAGCACGATGCGCGAGATGGCCACCGTCCGCAGATACGTCGTGGCATCGGTCTTGGGCATGTGCGACATCGTGGGCGTGTTTTCCGGCTGAAGCGGCCACGTGATGAACGCCGTGAAGCCATTGGTGCGCGCCTGCAGCTCGCGCACCCGCTGCAGGTGCTCGAGGCGCTCGGCGAGCGTTTCGCCGATGCCGTACATCATCGTCACCGACGTCTTCATGCCGGCGTTGTGCGCGAGTTCCATGATCTCGAGCCAGCGGTCGGCGCCCGCCTTCTTGGGGGCGGCGATGTCGCGCACGCGCTGCACGAGAATCTCGCCGCCGCCACCGGGGATGCTGTCGAGCCCCGCGGCCTTGAGCTCGCGGATCACCTCGGTGGCATCCATGCGGAAGCGCGTGGAGAAGAAGTCCACCTCACTCGGCGAAAAGCCGTGAATGTGGATGGGATGGTACGTCTTGATGTAGCGAAGCAGATCGAGATACCACTCGAACGGGATGTACGGATTGTGCCCGCCCTGAATGAGGATCTGCACGCCACCGAGCGCCTTCGTTTCCTCGATCTTCTGGCCGATCTGCTCGTACGACAGCGTGTACCCTTCGCCGTGCTTCGGCCGCCGGTAGAAGGCGCAGAAGCCGCAATCCGCCACACACACATTCGTGTAGTTGATGTTGCGGTCGACGATGTAGGTCACGACACCATGCGGATGCTTCTGCTCGCGGACGCGATCGGCTTCGAGGCCGAGTTCCAGCAGAGGCGCGTTGGTGTAGAAATCGAGAAGGTCACGCATAACGGTCACGTATATGAAGCAGAATGTCGGTCAGGCGGCAGGGAGGAAGGCCAGCGTCCCATCGGGTACGCGACCTGCCAGCACGAGCCGACGGAAGAACTCGGTGAGGCCCGCGAGATGCGGGTACGACAAACGGTAGTCGAGACCCGCGAAATACTCGCGGCAGGTCTCCACGGGCACGCCACTGGCGAGCGCCGCCTGCGCGGACAGCTGGTCGAGGTGCAAGAGGCCCCAGTCGCGTGATGCAATGAGCGAGGCATGGGCGCCAAGCGCAGCGTGCACCGGCGTGCGCCGCTGCGCGACCCACACCGCGAACACGAACGGTAGCCCCGTCCAGTTCTTCCACGCCGCGCCAAGGTCCTCGATGTACGGGTACCGCTCGGCCCACATCCCTCCGCGATTGGCGGCATCGAACATCTTGAGCGCCGCGTCGCCGATCACGAGACGGGCATCGTGCGCCTCCTCGCCGAACCGCGCGATGTCACCCATTTCGGCATCGCCCGGTACGAACTCGGGGCGGCACTTCCACACATGTTCGAAGAGCAGTTCGAGCAGATGCACCGACGTCATGCTACTGCGGCTCACGACCACACGGCGCCCGCCGAGGTCGCGAGCGCCGCGCTTGCTGAAGAGCATCACGCTCCGCACGGGCCCATCGCTCGTGATCCCGAGTTCGGGGAGCAGCAGGAACTGATGGGCATCCTTTGCGTACTCGACCGCCGAGACCACGCTGATGTCGATGTCGCCGGCGGCCATGAGGCGGTTGAGCTGGGTCGGCACACCGTCCACCAACTCGCCCGCGAGCGGCACGATGCCGCGCTCGATGGCCCCGTAAACCGGGTAGCAGTTGATGTAGCGGATGCGCCCGACGCGCAGTGTGTCTCGCCCCGTGGTGGACATGATCAGGACGCGGTCGCGGTGAGTGCGTCGGCAGGCGCGGTGATACCCTCGCCGGAATCGTCGGGAGCGAACTCCCGGATGACGCGATAGAACGAATCCCGCTCGGCCGGCTGCTTGCCCGATCCGCGGATGAGCTGCAGCAGCTGCGGCAGTGTCATCCCCTGCGGCGTACTGGCGCCCACGGCGTGGTAGATCTTCTCGCGCACCACCGTGCCCTCGATGTCGTTCACCCCGAAGTGCAGGGCGATCTGCGACACCGGCGTGGTGACCATGATCCAGTGCGTCTTGATGTGCTCGAAATTGTCGAGAAAGAGACGCCCCACGGCGAGATTGCGCAGATCGTCGGCGCCCGTGGTGCTGGTGCCCTGACGGCCGAGCGTTACGCCGAGCTCATTGTCGTCCGGGTGGTACGCCAGCGGAATGAACGCAAGGAACCCGCCCGTTTCGTCCTGGAGCGTGCGCAGCATGTCGAGATGCTGCATCCGGTCCTCGATGGTCTCCACATGGCCGTAGAGCATCGTGCAGTTGGAGCGAATGCCGAGCTTGTGCGCCGCGCGGTGTACGTCGATGTAGTCGGTGCCGCCCAGCTTCTTGTCGGCGATTTGTTCGCGTACGGCAGCGCTGAACGTCTCCGCCCCGCCGCCAGGCATCGTGTCGAGCCCCGCCTCACGCAACGCGATCAGCACATCCTCGCGGCTCATCTTCTCGATGCGCGCGATGTGCGCGATTTCCACGGCCGTGAGCGCCTTGATGTGCACCTGCGGATGCCGCGCCTTGAGCGCGCGGAACATCGTCGTGTAGTACTCGAGGCCGGCCTGCATATCGAGCCCACCGACGATGTGGAACTCGCGCGTGATGGTCCCGTCGGCACGGTCGGACTCGGCCAGCACCTGCTCGAGGGAGTAGCGATACGCGCCGTCTTCCTTCGGCAGGCGCGCGTAGCCGCAGAAGACACAGGTCTTCCGCAGCACGCAGATATTGGTGGGGTTGATGTGCTGATTGGCCGCGAAGGTGACGCGGTCACCGTGGCGCGCGC
>Ga0315909_10009956_pt1 | contig 10193 bp, 16 predicted proteins | sample LakEriMetagenome_11_FD_203527 | JGI IMG/M metagenome (GOLD analysis project Ga0315909, IMG submission 203527) | Freshwater fungal communities from buoy surface, Lake Erie, Ohio, United States - Buoy 2 MA125 | ecosystem: Environmental > Aquatic > Freshwater > Lake | place: USA: Lake Erie, Ohio...
GAGGCATCTCCGGTTGCGGCGCTGCCATTTCAGGCGATACCAAGCCCTGTTGAGTAGGATCGGGGCCGGGCGGGCCACTCATCGGCACGCCGGCTGGAATTGTGCCGGCTGATTGCGGCGACATCATTTGTTGTTGCGAAAGGATCGGCTTGCCGGGCTCCGGCGAGGCCAAGCCGAGCGCGTCGCGCAACGATTCTTCGTCGATCGAGCCGCCCATCGCGTAGAACGCTTGGGCAGCTCCGAGGATCGTCTGGGTGTTCGGCGCGTCAACTTCAAACACAAACTTGAACGGAGGCATGTGGCCTTTGCCCATGAAGACTTGCATGGGACGCACAAGATCACTCGACAAGCTCTCCGCGAGGCTGATCGCGTCGTAGCTGATAATTCTGGAGAACGTTTGACCGTGAAGCGCCGCGACGCCGCTGCCGAGGCCAGTCGGCTCGGCTGTAGCGGTCAAATCCTGACCCATGATCAGTTTTCTCATCACGTCATCAAAATATGTGGTCACAAGACCCTGAATCAATTGAACGCCAGACTGCGACGGCTCGAATCGGTCGATGCCCGGGGCGCCGCCTGCGCCGGCAGCGTCGCGCGGACGCGGGAAAAGGATGGCGTTGCTCTTGAATTGATTCTCAGCCGCCGAGCGAACTTCCTCGAGTGATTTCGGGTTGCCGGCTTCGTAGTAATAGATGGTCAATCCGCCGGCACCGACGCGCTCGATGTAGTCCATGATGTACTGCATCGTCTGCGTTTTGAGATACCAGTACCAGTACACGCGCGAACGAATGCCGACGCCAAACATGCCAGAGGCAAGCTCGCCCTCGTAAAAATCAGCGTCTTCTCGCTCGAAGTGATGAATGAGTAACGACGGGCGCTCTTGCGGTGTAAAAAAGTGCGCGCGACCGCGCTCGGTTGGCGTCCAATCGCCCTGAAAGTTGTAGTGAACAAGGATTCCGGGCGTGCCATCGAACTTGAAAACCAATTTGTCACCGTTGACCGGCCACCATTGGCGCGGACGGCAAATCTTGATGCCGTCAATCCAGTCCCATTGATACGCGATCTGCACGCCGGCGCGACCGTACCACACAGCCTCCAGCATCGACATGAGCATCGACTGGAAATGCGGCGTGCGCTTGATGCCGCGCTGGATGACATCGGCAACCTTAGCCTGCTCAACGTCATTCGGGTCGTCGGGCTGAACGTGCCATTCGAGCTGGGCGACCGGCATCTGGCGCGCGCGAAGCGCTTGGAACAACACCGGATCGCGGCGGATCGCGAGCGCCTGTTGGCGACCATTCCGCAGCGCTTCGTCGTAGGTCAGGAACGTGCGCGAGAAAGAGTTGACGACCTGAGCGAAACTCAGATACGGTGGGATGCCCGGAATCCCGCGATTTGGAGCCAACGAGTCCGGCACCTCAATTGGAGGCGCCGCGTAGCCCAATTCTTGTGGCGTTTGCGGGCCCAAATTGACGTTGCCCATGGAATTCCCCAGAACGGAGCAGGCCGATGTTTCGCGAATTTATGAGCGTAATTCTACATCAGCTGAACACTGATATCAACAAAATCGATTCGGATATACTAGACGAAGTTGTCATGCTTTACAAAGTTAAATTGTCAGCGCCTGCTGTCGCGTCGAAGATCAAGGCCAAATATCCGGGGCGATTCGACGCGAGCAAGAAAGGCGCCGCCTGATGCGTCAGGTTTCGGCGCGATTTCGAGCGGCTCAGGCACCAAATGCGGGCGCGGCACCATGTCCTCGTGCAAAGCGATCAGGCCCATGCCGATCGCGACGGCGCGGTCATTGTGCCCGCCATTCTCGTGATCAAATCTGTATCTGCCTGATGGCAACTGCTTGATAATCAGCTCAGAAAGCTCACTAACTATATCATCATTCTGAAGGATTGGGTGAGCACCTTCCCCGGGCGCCCACAACAAGCGCTGCTCGATGATCGACGTCCGCATCAGCTCGGCCATGTGATAGTTGCCGATCGGCCCGCGCGCCTGATATCGCGTGATGCTCGCGGTTTGCGCCGCGAATCGCTGCACGGTGCCCTCGAGCTGATACGGATCGACGATGATTCCAAGATGCGGAAACGCGTTGAGTCGCGCTTCAAGCCAGTTCTCAACGTCTGCGATTCGCACCGGAGAGTCTGGCGCTCCCTGCCTGACGATACATTCGTCGATCCAGCAGATACCTTGAGCGTCCTGATGCATCAGCACCATGACGGTGCGATCCTTTTTCGGACCATAATCCACCGACGCGGCGTATCGGCACATTGATTCAGGTGATTTGTGCCCGACGTAGCCCATGCGCAGGCATGCCTCGATCTCGTATCGCGTCAGGTAGCCGGAATCCTCGCTGGGATCGACCCAGAGGTTGCGATACAAGCGCTTGGCGACTGGCGCCGGCAAAAGTTTGATGTCGCGCTCGATCGATTCTTCGTCCATCCATGTCGGATTTGTCTTTGGATCGGTGCTCCATGTGTTCCACGTCGGGTCTTGCAGCGTGTGCAAATACAGCTCATGCTGCCAAGATCGCAGCGTGCCGGCGTTGCTGATGATAAATAGCGCCGATTTCGGTCGCTTATTACGCGCAGTGAACAGCGCATCCCACAGCTCGCGCGACTCCCATGTCGTGAGCTCGTCGCAAACAATCAGGTCTGGGCGAAGACCGTAGGAAGAAGGCGCGTCGGCGGTCAGAATCTTGACGACGCTACCGCTGACAAGGCCATCGATGCGCTTGTTTTTGAAGCGAATCCTCGGAGCGATCCAAGGATTTAGGTCGCATTCGCGTTTTGCGGCATCATAAAGGATCGAAGCCTGATCTTGGTCGCCGGCGGCGACGACAATCTCGACCGGATTACGCGAATAAGCCACAAGCCAAATGACAGTTCTCGCAATCGATCCAGTTTTGTCATATCCGCGGGCGCAAATATTCCAAATAGCGCGCGGCCCATTGAACTGGCCAAGGCCGGCGATCTGCTCAACCGGGCCGCGAACCGCGCGCATGCGCTCGAGCTGGAATGGGCGAACCTTGTTGATGAAGCGATCAGGCGGAACGCTGTCGATGATCCAGAATCGTAGAAAGCCATCGAGCCCGGTCTGCGACATCTGGTCGGACAGAGCATACGAGAGTTGTAATAATTCGCGAGGATCAGCCATTGTTCCCCAGCATCGGCGGCGGAATCACAAAGCCCATCTGCACGAGGCGTGATTGAATCTCGGCGTTGACGGCGATGTTCTGCTCGGGAGTCGCAGACTGCGCTGGCATAACGACCTTGGCCAAGCTTGCAGTGGCGTTAACCAAATTCGCGAGCGTATTCGCGCTGCGAAGGTCGCCAGCTTCGACGCTGTCAGTGACGACCTTGGTTGCGCGATCAAGACGCATCATCAGGTTGAGCAGATAGACCGAAGTCTCTTCGACGAGATGCTTGCCGGCCCGGCGGGCAGCGCGACGCGCCAGATTCTGGTAGTCGGCGCGCGAAATTTTGAGGCGCTCGGCAGTCTGGCGCGGCGACTCCCCGGCTGATCGCGCGGCGATGATTTCGCGCTCGGCCTCGATGCGATCAAGGCGCCTCATCAACTGCTTTTCGTTGATTTCCTCTGACATATGTGCTCCAATCAGATGTTGGCAGCATATCACTATAGCATCAGGATATCAGCCATGCCGAAAAGCCATCGCCAAGCAGTGAAAATTCTGCCGCACATCAAGGAATTTGCTGTCGCGACCGCGAAACGGAATAGAATCCCATTGGATCGGTTGCTGGCGGAAGCGCTGACAGCTTGGTGCCGTGAGCGCGGTCAGGCTGGAGTAACGCACAATGAGCCATTCAAACAGCTCCCCGATACCGATCTGCGCTGGTGACTGGGTCGTCTGGCGCGGCAGGGAAATGGTCGTGCTCGGAATCGTGAGGATTTGGGATGCAGACGGCAACCAAAAGACCGGCTATTACTGCCGGAGCAAGCGCGGTACGCGGCACTTTATTCGCGGCCCCAAGCCATTTTCGACTGTGGTTTACGCTGTACGAGGAGTTGAGGCAAGAGGTGATTTGTGTAAGCCCGGGGCGATGGCTCGCGTTGCCGATCGACGTCCCTTGGAGCGAAATCCGCTGGCGGATGATGACTGGGCAGGGGCACCATTGCCCCGTTACAGCCGCTGCGGAGGCGCTCGCTTGGCGCTCCCCGATCGATCACAGCCGGAAGGAGCGGACGCACGACGAGATTCGTAAGCGGCGAAAAGAGTACGAGGAATCGCAGCCAATGCTTTTTGATGATTGACCCGGCGATATTCGCCGATTAGACTACAGGAGTGACAATCGTGTCATACGACGTTGAGGCTGAGTGTCACGAGGACGAGCCAGCTGGTTTACGCGAATGCATGACAATGCAGCAAATCGCGGCAGCTAGGTCGAAACTCGAGGCGGCAGGCTGGAAGATACGCGGCACTTGGTACGAGGAAAACCCGCGCGGCGACGGAGAGTTTTACGCCGCTGCGCAGCATGTCCCGTACAAATTTCTGCGCCGATTCCGCTGGCAGCCCAACGGAGAATTCTGGCAGCAGTACGTTGAGAATGGTCGCGGGCGTTGGTCCCGAATCGACTGAGGAGGCTATGATGCGCGGAAATTACGGCGTTCGATACAACTACTGGTGGGCTGGCGCCGGCCCCGGGCCAAACAACTACCGCAATTTTCCGCGTCACGACGCCAGCGACAATTTCTGGTGCGCGGTCATCTCGATGGTAATCGGCTGGGCAATCCTCACAGCCATCAGGATCGCTTTCTTCGTTATATCTTTCCCATTCATCGTGCTTTACCGGCTCATCAAAAAGTGATCGGGCTGCCAGATTGGCGCCAGCAGCAGCAGTGGGACTGCGGTCCTACTGCTGTTCGCATTTTGTTGCGATCACTCAGGCGCCGCCCGGTGCCGACCGCGATGGCGCATCTCGCGGCGTCGCCGATCGACGGGACCGACCCGCGCGCCGTCGAAATCGCGCTCAGGGCGCACGATCTCCGCGTGATGAGCGGTAGCGCCACTTGGGACGATCTGCGGCATATGACGCAAAATCGGGCCGTTATCTGCCTGATCCAATGCGATGGCGTCGGGCATTGGGTTGTCGCCGGGCGGGTGACGCACCGGCGGATCAGTTATCAGTGCCCAAGCGCGGGCCCGGTCTGCGAATCACGCGCAGATTGGATGGCGCGCTGGCGCGACGTCGATCGGCTGGGCGCGACCTATCACCAATGGGCAATTTGCGGCTGGCGCTAATGCGGCAGGGCGCGGCGGACGATAATAACCCCGGGCAATTACGCCCGGAGGTGCGACATGAAATATATTGCAGTGCTGCTCGTATTTATCTGTGGGTGCGCCCACTGCTCGACTCAAGTTAGCATCAGCTATCACAAGGACGACATGACAGCCAGCGTGACGGTTTCCCGGTAACCGCCAGAAACCGCTTGACCTCGCACCGAGTCGCAGCTAGTATTCAGGTACGGCAATTAGGCCGATGGAGACGGTAACCATGTGTGCAGCAAAGAAGACCAAGATCACGATCACCCGCGAAGACCTGATCACCTTCGCAAAGCGCTGGAATCTCAAATTTGACGGGCACGCGTTCTGGGGGCAATGCACCCGCTGCTACGGCAACGGGAATTTTGCTCATTACGGCGTGTGTTTCCTCTGTCGCGGCTCGAGGGTTTCCCAGCGCTCAATGCGACACATTCGCCAGCAAATCAAGGATGCCAAGATTCTCGACGCCGAGCGCGAGCGCAATGGTGGCAAAACTGACGCCGAGCTCGCCCGCGAGGCGTACGAGGCGGAACTGCAAGTCCAACGCGACCGCAATGGCGGTCTGACCGACGCCGAGCTCGAGGCGCGTCGCGCCGAGGATGCCCGGGTTCAGGCCGAAGCTGAAGCTGCTATCGCCGAAAAAGCCCGCGTTGACGCAGTTGCTGCGCGCTTCCCGGTCGGCGAGCGCATGGAGTTTTCTGGCGTTATCGATTTTCAGACTACTGGCTACGGTCACTACGGTCCTTGGACTCTGACCAAAATCAAGCTCGATTGCGGCACCGACGCGGTTTATTTCAACGCGCTTGGCGAAGCTGGCAAGGGCGACGCGGTGAAGTTCAAGGCAACGGTCAAGGATGTTTCCGCTCGCAACGGCGTGCCGCAGGTCGTTCTGCAACGCGCCAAGCTGGCTGCAAAGTAAGGAGCTATTTGAAATGTCTATCAAAACTACCCCTGCCCACGTTCGCGCAGAAATCAGGCGTCGCGGCCTGACCGGGCTCGAGCTCGTCAAAACCGAAGGCTTTTGGTATGTGCTCGGCCCCGCGACGGAGAAGTGGTTTGACCATTGCATTTACACGCGCTCGTTTCAAAACATGCCGGCGTCGTACTGGGTTGACGTGATCGAAGGCATGGCTGAGGAGAAAATTGTTGGAATTGACTGAAATTCTGTGCTTGACCCTGCGATTTGGTGCCGATAGATTGAATACACGGCAATTACGCCGATGGAGATTACGACGATGCAACTTCATTCCAGCGGGCTCGCCTACTGCACTGTCACCAATCAGGCTGTCATCACCGACTTCCACGTTCCGTTTGATTTCAGCGACGCCAAGGGGCGCGCAGTCGGATGCCGAGTCAGGATTAAGAGCATGACGCAGGTTGAGCGCGAGCCGGGCAGCGGCGGACTCTGCAAGCCTGAGCACTTGGGCACCACTTACGTCGCCGGCGTTCACGTCACCCGCAACGGCGTCGAGTTCGGCGGCTCATCTGCTGGCTCAATCCTCTTGACCTTCGACGAGGCGCACCAATGGGTCAACGCCGCGATCGAGCGCTGCCGCAAAGCCAACGCCAAGAAATTCTGCAAGTAACCCACTGACGATGACCCGGGGCGCCGGGTCGAAACGCCGCAAGGCGTCTGGGACGCAACTAGGCTCCCGATTTTTTCTCTGAGGCAGTTATGCAAAAGCAGCAATTCATCGACGCGCTCAAATCTCTCGGCTTCAAGCTTTGGGACGACGCGCCCCAAACAACCCGCTCGTTCGCGCTTGTGTGGCATCCGCCCGGCCAGTCGCTGAGGACGTTGCCGGCGGTCGCGAACGAGATTTACGTCAATTTGCCGCGTCACGGCGACGCGTTGCCTCACGCGTTGGCGTTCATCTGCACCATCAATCGCGGCGAGCGCGGGCACTCGATGCCCTGCGACTACCGGGAAGCGTTGACGCATGTCATCTCCGAGCTGTTGATCCAGTTCGGCGTCGATGCGACGGTCGGTCAGGTCAACGCCGCCTGCGCGTAACAACCCAACACAGCCAAGCCGCCGGGCTGTAAGAAATCGGCGGCATTTTTTATTTCACGAGGCAGAAATGAACATCACAGAAAATGACTTGAATCGCGCCGGCGTCACCCTGCAACGCGACGGAAACAATCCGCACGCGTGGATCATCTGGTGGTATCGCGGCGAGCGGAGCTGGCTCACCGATCGCATCGTGCTGAGCCCTGACAATTCGACCGCCTACATCACTCTTCACGACCGCAACGGCGATCCGCACCTCAGCGAGGGGCGCCGCATTTTTAACGTGCAAGGCTCGGATGAGCCGCTGATTCAGGCGGTGTGGTACGCGTTCAGCTTCGCGCTCGAGGACGAGGACGAGCGCCGCGAATGGCAAACCGTCGCCCCCGGGCGCATGCGCGAGCTCGCGGCCAGCCTGTACGGATTCGGCCCAGACGATCTGCCAAGTGATATTGCGTGATATCAATGTGACGCAATGTCGGACGATTTTAACGCAATTCGACTTAATGCCGCCCCAGCGATCCGCCGATAGGATTGCTGGGGCGTTCTGCTTGACGCGCGGCATGGTGCCGCATAGAATGTCTCTGTGGCGCACAATTAGGTGACGCCCGCACGAGGTTGATGACCATGGCTCGCAACTGGACCGCTGAACAATCCGCTATTTTCGACGCAATCGCCAACAGCAGCGAGAACATCGCTGTGGGCGCCGTCGCCGGCTCCGGCAAAACCACGACGACGGTGCAGGGCACCGAATGCGCCGGCAGCAATGTCGGCTTCACGTCGTTTGGCAAGCACATTGCCGACGAGCTGCGCGCGCGGCTCGGAAAGGGCGCCGAATCCGGCACGATGCACAGTTTTGGGTATCGCATCATTCGCGCGCGATTCAACTCGCAGATGGATGAGCACAAGCTGCGCAAGCACGCGCTCGCCGTGCGTCCCAACTGGTTTTTCACCGGGAAGCTTCAAGGTCAGATTTTGGCGGCTGAATATTACCCGGCGCTCGAGCTGGTGAGCGCCGCCAAGGCTGCCTGCAAATTCAACGCGACTCCCGGGCAGATGAGCGAGCTCGCGATTGATCGCGATATTGATCTGCCGCGTGACCGCGTCAAGTCTGCGGAGATCACCAGTGGCGCCGCCGCGATCCTGCGCAGCAGCATCAACGACACGCGCACCTGCGACTACGACGACATGATCGCGTTGCCGGTCGCGCACAATCTGCTCGCCGGTGCGCCGATTTACGACACGCTGTTCGTTGACGAGTGCCAAGACCTGAACCCCTGCCAGCAGGCGCTGTCGATGGCGATGGGCGTGCGCAAAATCGTCGTCGGCGATCCCCGGCAGGCGATCATGGGATTCAGTGGCGCCGATACCAACAGCTACCCGAATCTCGTCGAGATGCTCAATGCGCGCGAGCTGCCGCTCAGCTTCTGCTGGCGCTGCCCGGCGAACCACATTGAGCTGGCAAAAATGCTGGTGCCAGCGATTCAGGCGGCGCCCAATGCGATCGTCGGCGGGCTCGGCGATCGCACCAGCGGCGAAATGATCAAGGCCGCGAAACCGGGCGACATGATCATCTGCCGCACCAACGCGCCGCTCGTGAGCCTCGCGTATGGCTTCATCGCCGCCGGCAAGCCCGCGATGGTCAAGGGGCGCTCGATCGGCGAAGGCTTGATCAACATGCTGCGCCGCATGCGCCCCAAGACGCTGGCCGAGCTGAGCGTGAAGCTGGAGAAATGGCGCGCCGATCAGTACGAGGCGCTGGCCGAGAAAGATCGCGCGACGCCGGAAAACCTCGCGCGCGTCGATGACCGCGTGAACTGCATCAACACGCTGGCGGAAATCTGCCAGAGCGTTGACCAGCTGCGCGACCGGCTCAACTCGCTGTTCGCGGACAAGGGGCTCGAGGGCAAGATCGTCCTCAGCTCGATCCATCGCTCGAAGGGGCTCGAGGCTGATACGGTTTGGTTTTACGAGCCCGGGCTGTGCCCGATGAGCGGCGACCTGCAAGAGAAAAATCTGCTCTACGTTGCGCTCACGCGCAGCAAACGCGACCTCTGGTTCGTTGACGGCAGCGTTCGCCGTCACGTTGTCGGGGCCGATTGGGTGCGCGCCATCGCGGGCGGCGCCATCAATCGCGATTTGGCTACGATCCCATCGCGCGGTGACGGTCACCAGCGCGTCGAGGTCGAGCCAGCACCAGCGCCCGCGAAACGGGCGCGTAAGCCCAGAAAGCAGAAGGGCGAATGAGTTACAAAGACCGGCGCAAGCGTCCCAGCAATGGGGTGCTTGCGTTTTTGGCTGAAGTTGCGCGTATGCGCGGCGAAGCGATGAAGATAGTGGCTTGGCTCAAGGCGGACAGCGATCGATGCGCCTGCCGCAAATTTGAAGCCTTGCTGGACGACCACTGGACACGCGTACGGAGGATTGGCGATGACGACGGAGCGGATGGCGGAACTGATGCGGCTGGCGAACGGCGCGGCATCGGAAATGGGCGCCCGGGCGATCGAGCTGAAGGCGTATCTGGATCGCGCGAACGAGCTGGACACGTCGCCGGCAATTGTCAGCAAAACTGACCTCGAGAACGCCGAGGAAGCGATGGTGCTGGCCGCGATGCTGTTCGCGGCGACGCTGCGCGGATTGGCGTTCACGCTGACCCGGAAGGATGGTGCCGCGTGAACGAATACAGTTCTTCTCGTCGCATCATGGTTCAGTTGCGTCCCGGTCAGTCTGCGATCTTGATTGGCGGCGAATACGCGGCTAAGTTTGACCGCTGCAATCTGAAGGTCGGCAAGCCCGGAATAGGGCAGCAATTTGCGCTGTGGTTCGAGAACAGCGATGCAGGCGACGCAGAGGCGGATGACGCGCTGCTCGCGCTCAAGGATGACCGAAGAATTCACA
>Ga0315909_10009957_pt1 | contig 10193 bp, 6 predicted proteins | sample LakEriMetagenome_11_FD_203527 | JGI IMG/M metagenome (GOLD analysis project Ga0315909, IMG submission 203527) | Freshwater fungal communities from buoy surface, Lake Erie, Ohio, United States - Buoy 2 MA125 | ecosystem: Environmental > Aquatic > Freshwater > Lake | place: USA: Lake Erie, Ohio...
ATTTCTGTTATCTCACCTGGGTGAGCCCATTGACCAAGATCATCTTTAATTACAGAACCATTCTTACTTATACTCTTAGGTTTAAAGTCTAAACCATTTTGCCAGAACTTCATCTCTTTTCCATTCTGAGCACTAGCTAATGTTTTCTTTGTATACTTACCATTGGCTGGGGCAGGATTGATTGTACGTGCGTACGTGAATCCTACAGCACCTGGTAAGCTACCACCCATTTGAAACTGTCCACCCCATGCAGGAGAATAGTCTCTACCCTTGGTATTATATCCAAGTCCTACAAAGTCTGGACCTACAGATGCTTTGACATCATTAGGATTGACTTTCTTGCCAAAGTTATCCTTAGTCTTCTTCTTCAAGACCAAGCCTCCTTGTTCATATTTATTTAACCAGTTAGCCATTACTTGTAAGAAATTTGAGAAGGTGTAATAATGAATTGAGAAACAATGTGAGCTGTAGAACTATTATCTAGAATGTGTCTTACTTTTAAGTCTTTAGCTCTTAATGGTTCTTTCTTAAATGATCTTTTTCCATAATCCATATTAGCTTGGTTTACAACTTTATCTATTGATAAGGATTCACAACTTGTTATAAACAAAGGTACAGATTTACTTTTAACTAATCCCCAGAAAGTATTGTATTGATAGAAATTATCTGACTTAGTATAAGTGATAGTTTTGCTTTCAGTATTATAGATTGGGTAAGCTAAGTATTGTTTTAGGTTGTGCATTGGCTTTGGTACAAACTCAAGTATACCTGTAGACTGTTGTCCATTATATAGTACACCTTTATTAAACCATTGATTATCAACCTCTATTCTCTCGTTATCATTAAACACTCCACCATTAGGGAAATAGTTATACACCTTACTGTAGTCTTTAACATTCTGAAGTATCTCATCATAGCTCTGATAAGAGAATGGATATTCTATAACATAAGGTTCTACATTGTCATAGTATTTATTGTAATGTCTTGTACTTGTTAAATGTCTCCACATAGAAGCTGTATCACATACAACGTATTGTAAAGCAGCTAGTTCTTCTATAGTGGCAGTCTCCACTGGAACAGTTATTATTGTTTTACACTTTCCTTTGGACTGTATCTCAATTATATTAACAGCATCATCTACACTAACAGTATAACCATCAATGAGATTTTGTTTAGTAATGTCAGTACCTAAAACAGTTCCTAAGTTATCAAAGATATCAAAGGGACCTGTTCTACCACCTGAGCACGTTAATCTTATTATTACTGTTTTAGCCATTTATATTATATTTAAATACAATCTGTACAATCTGCTGTTCCTTCTAATATACAAGGAGAATCTGTTACTATTGCTGTACCAGATAGGTTACATTGATATATTACTGTTGTAGTAGTTGTGGTGGTTGGTGAAGGAATTATTGTAACAGCCATTGCTGAGATGTCACAACCTTCATTTAATCCTGAATAGAAGAAATTGTTTTCTCCTATGTAGAAGTTAGGTATGTAAGTGTGGAAGCTCACCCAACTCTTAGTATTGAAGTTAAATGATACTGTCCATGATTTATTACAGAAATATTCTAAATCAGTTAATTGAACATATCTTTTAACTGATGTATTGCCAGCTACAGGTTGATTTATATAAAACTCCTTAGCCACCTCATCATAGAATATTTGCTTATCTGGTTGAGGGATATAGTCTAACTTTGTAAGAATAACTCTATCATACTTACTATCATACACACCATGTAAACCAAGACCTTTGAAATGATTATCTATATCAACTGTAGGATAGTATCTTAATATTTCAAATGACAAATGGTCTGTAAAGAATCTGTTAAGACCAGAACCATATCCAGAAATGTCAGTTGCTTGGGTACCAGTTATTAAGAATATTTGACCTCTCTTAGCATCTATAGTAATTTGTCCTTGAGGTATCTTAAGCAACATTTTGTTTTGGCTACCTACATAACCTAAGTCAGTTTCAGCATAGTCAACTGGAGGAGCTCCAGCAAACAATGAAGGATTACCTAAGTAAGCTGCTTGAGGATTACTTGTATCCATTGTTAATAAGTTACCATATAACAATGTCTTATTCTCAAATCTAGCTAGTGTAGCTCTGTTTTGAATACCATCTAAAGATACTAGATTGCCATAGTTTTGTGGGAAATCAAAGAAACTTACTGGACGATATATCAACCAGCTATTTATTCTGTTGTCAGAATAGCTTTCTTGTCTATCAGAATATATTGCTCTGAATGGGAAATATGTATAGCACAGTTGTTGTCTCCAATCTGTAGGCAAATGAGAGAAAAAGTTCTCTGTGTTTTGCTTAGAATAAGTAGTATTGTAATAGTATGTATTATCAAATGCAATAGGCACAACTGATTCTTGGAACCAAGTATCAGGAATACCAGAACTTACATGTGGATAGAAGTCACCTTCTCTATTATTAAATGCTTGACGTAAGTCAACATTGATAGAACTTTCTACATAGTAGTAAGGAATACCATAAGCAAATAGATACATCTTACCATCATAAACATAATTAAATGTTCCTTGAGTGGTTGTACCAATAGGAGGAGTTGTAGATGTAGAAGTTGTACTTGTTGATTGATCTACAATGTTATCATTAGGACAATCAAGATAATGAGCCTTTACTGATACAATGTTTTTCATTAATGTAGAACCTACATAATAATTATATAATACAGATCTAGCTGAATACCAATATTGTGGAAAGGCTATATTACCTATCTCATCATAATAAATATCACTATCATCTGGAGCATTCACTCTATTATCAATAAAGAAAGGGAGCTTAGTTTTAAATCCAAACTTACCAATATATGTATCACCACCAAACACTACTTCAGCATCATTATTAGGCAATGCTCCAAATATTCTTTGGAACCCTGTATCAATAGTTTGATATGAATATATTTGTCCCCACTGAGCATTATTAATTGTCTTTATAGAACCATAATAAGATACCACTTTGATATCTTCCTGAAACTCAGGGCTGCCACAGTTGTCTGCTTGTGAAAGTGTAAATCTTGAATTATCACTAATTTGACTTTGTCCTGCTACTACTAAAGAAGGAGTTTGATTAGGATATGGTAGAGGTGCTACAAATCCTACACCATCTCTAGTGTTAATACTTTTAGTATATACTGATGATTCTCTATTCCAGTTATTAAGATCATTATCATCTCCTACAGATTGAACACCTGGGAAGACGTATTGAACTCTATCAAGTTGTCTTTGCTTAACTCCTTGATCATTAGGTATATCTGCATTATAATCATAGCTAGATATAGAGTTGAAAGAATATGCAAAGTTTCTTCTGCTCACTCCATTAACATATATCTGTAAGTAAGATTGATATGCTGTAAACATTGCTGTGGCACTAAATCCACCTAGGTCTGCTATTTGTTTACTAGAGTTCAAAGCATCTATTTGTGCTTGTTTAGTAAGAAGCTTATACATTGCGTGCTTCTGTACCTGAACAAAGTGAGCTTTACCAGCACCAAACAATACACTCTCTAACTTAAGAACATTTCCTAATGTGGGCTGTCCAAAAGAAGTTTCTGGTGAATTGAATACTTGTCTATATGGAGACTGAGGATTATTAAAACCATCTAATTGATTAGGATAACAGTTACTGTTGTTATTGTTATTGTTAGCAGACATTGTGAATTTATCACATCCTGATATCCTTGTAGGAACAGTTGTTGAATTAATTGTTACTGGTACACCTGAATAAACTGGAACTGTTTGTCCTATTCCAGAGATAGGATCTGTATATGCAAATACTATACTACATGTTGCAGATATTGTATAAGAAGTAGATGTAACATTTGTAAATGTAGCAGATCCACTATTTACAACTGGAAGTGTAATAGAACATATCTCAGTAGTACTAGAATCAAAAGATAAAGTGGCTGGCTGTCCTGTGTAACAGTCTGTATATTGTAATACACCAGCAGAACTAACTGTTACTTTGAAAGTATCACATTGGGAGTTATATGCATTGTTCTTCTCAAGTAAGAATGGATCTTTGTTAAGATCATTATAGGGATAGTTTGGATAGTAATAATCTGTACCCTCTCTATTATATTTACCAACGTTTCTTAATATACCTTTGGCAATAATAGATTTGTTTGTAGACCTATTACCTCTAACTATTTTAAATCCAACAATAGAAGCTTTTTCTGCATCTGTTAAACCAGAAGATTGGATAAGAAATCCTACTTGTTGTACATCTATCTTTACACCTATTGGATAGATAGCATTAGCTGTTTGCATAACAGGTGCTATTTGACCACCAGAGTAAACAATAGGAGGATTCTCAAAATAAGGACTTACAAGAACATCAGGAAACTTATGATGTCTAATTGGTTCACCAGCAAGATCTCCCCACACATCTACGTTACAAGGATAAGTATCTGTAGATTCCCAATAGGCAAAATCTCCAGATTGATAAGGGTATGCCTCACCTATCTTACCAGCACTTCCTGTAGGAACAGGATATGTAGTAGATACACTACCTGTATTATATATTTTCCAATAAGGCTGAGGAGCTCCATCTCCTATGTAGTCTGCATTGGCTGTTGTTATGTCTGGCTCAGAAAGCTCATTAGAATTCTTAGCTCTACCAGGAATATGGAAACCATCTGTTTGTTTACCATTGTCTAATAAGAAGACTATCTCAAATGCATACACCTCATCTCTTAAATATCCTCTAAGATTAGCAGTGTAGAAACCATCAGCATATGTATTATTAGCTGGTAACTTATATGTCTCCCATTGAAGTTGAATTTGACTAGCAATGCTTTGATAGTTGATTCTATCAACTGATGTAAGATTATCCCAAACTATAACATCTTGTACATTTGTAAGATCTTGAGCAATGTCATAATAAGGAAACTTCTCAAGTATATCACCAAGACTTAAAGGAATATTAGTTACACTTTGACCTGTATAAGTAATTGTTCTGTCTTTATCTTGGATATTATAAGTACCCATAAGTTCTACAGATGTACCACCATTTATGGTTTTAATAACAGCTATGTTAAAATATTGGAAGTATCCTGTAATATCTATATTACTAATGCTAACTACAATAGACTTTCCTACAGAGTATTGAAAGTCAGGTGTTGTTATTTCTGTATTTGCAATTGATGCAGGATTGGTTATAGAGTAGTATGATGTATATGCGTCACCTGAAGCATTACAATATTGAATAGCAAACTGATAGGTACCAGCTTGGATATCTCCACCCACAACAATATCAGCAATTTCTAAATTAGGAATACTAAAGTTAGGTTGTACTTTTAACTTATTACAATCAAGAACAGGAGTGATTTGTGGATCACAGTTTTGATCACCAAGATATACAGTGGTATATGGAACCTGATCAATGTTAATATATCTTCTTGGGTTAAGACCATCTGTCCAATAAACTTCTGTAGTACAATTAGTAATCTTGTGTACAGCTTTATGAATAGGATAGTTTATGTCAAAGTTTAAACATGTAGAGTTAGCACAAACTGTTAGTTCTGTATCAGGTATTGGAGTACATAATGTATGATATACACAGTCATTATTTTCCATATATCCTATTTCACTTCCCCCTGTTTCAGGATTAGCTAAGAAGAATATGTGTTTATTTTTCTCTTGTATAAAATGCGTTCCAATGAGATGATAGCCTGTAGGAAACTCTAAACAAGCTTCATTACCAGGTTCATTCTGATAGTTTACAGAGTTAGCATCAAAGTTTTCCAATGCTGCGTTTAGGGCATAGGAAAGTTTACCCTTCTGTATTTGATTTACAGAAGAGTCCATATCTAGTCCAATTCTTCCAAGATTAAACTCTTGTTTTACATTAGACGTTCCTTCGTTAGCTGTTCCATCCATGGCCATATCTTGAGCTTCTATTTGGTAATTCATATTGTGCAAAGCGTTGTAAATCATTTCTTACTCTTCTTTGCTTAGTCCATGCATCTTGTTTCTTAATTTCAGTGTAAGCCATAATAAAGGCTTCTTCTGATAATTGTTTGTAGTAAGCTAACTTAGCTTGTATTTGATTGAATGTCTCATCATTGATTTGATTAGATAATGTTTCAAACACTTTATATTTAAGGAAGGCTTCTACATATTCTCTGATACGATAGTTGTCAGGGATTAATTGATTACCCACTGCATCATAGTCTGTGGCATAAAATATCATATGAACAACACCACAACTAAAATTAGTAACAAACTTATTATCTCTAATGTCAAAGCTATCATAACCAGCACTTCCTGGAGTGAACTCATGTACAGGAGGAGCAGTAGAATAAAACTGCCAAGCATCTGTATAACTCACATCACATTTGCCTTGACAAGATATATTACCTGGTTTTAATAAGTATTCTTTTCTTATACCTCTAGCTATCTGTTGATTGGTTTTATATACAGCTTGGATGATATCAGGCATACACGTAGGGCATCCTGTTGTACATTGTGGATTAGTACATGGTACTCCTCCACTAATAACAGGAGAGACTTGTATAGTTGTTTGGGAAGCAGCTTGAGAATAGAATGAGTTAGCTGTTTGATAAGGACGCTGAGGAATCTCTGTACACATCCAAGCTTCTCTAACAGCAAAGAAATTATCAGGAAGTCTAGCCTCATAGCCAGAAATATCTAATGTTTGTTCAGCAATGACATAACTTGACCTACCCAACTTCTGTAGACATTTGTCTAAGTAAGTGGGAAACATCAAATCATCTACTGCCCCTGTGTCAAAGTAGGACTTTAATTCTTCCTTAACAATTGAGTAAACTGGCTCAGGAGAGATAAAATTATACCTGTAATAATATGCCATGTTGTTTTATTTTTTCCATTCCCTGTAAAGGTGCTGGTATTTATCATCTGTTTTTATGTAATGTGACAGCAATCTAGATGTAGTGCGAGAGGGTTTGAAATACCATAAATTGATATTACGAATTCTAGTTGATTCTTTAAACCATGTCCAACCAAAGAAAAAACCTTCTGTGTGGTAATTAAAGTTGTAGATGATTTTTCCTTTTTCCTTGGAGCGTTTCCAATCAACAGGGAGATTTACCATCTCTTTACCATCAACTGTTTTCATTTTCTTTCTCTTCTTTTTATTGATAGAGAACTCACCAAATCCAAAAGGAAGTCTTGCCTTCTCTCCTGTTTCTAGAATGTAGTTTTTAAAATATTCATTATATTGATATATAATGTTTCTCCACTCATCAAATGTAACTTTTATGGTGGAATTTTTTTTGCAGAAATTACTGTAGTTTTCTTTACTGGAGCTTCTCCAGTCAATCTTTGTTCGCATTAACTAGTTGGTTTAGCATTAGGAGCTTGACCATCTATACCTTCAAATGTCATGTCTGTTTTAATGCTAAAGTAAGTAGATAATAATTTTTGAGATGTTAATTCCAAAACTTGTTTCTCTAAGTAACCAGGACATCCAAATTCCTTATCTAAAGGATTCATGCAATAGTCTTCATTACTTACAACAGGACTAGGACCACATGCACAGTCTGATGGGTATAGTATATCATTAGGAACATCTTCTTCAAAGAATGCAGATATCCTTACTGATTGTAAGTTAGGATTATTTATATATAAATATCCACCATTTGCAATCCAGTAATATTGTTCAGCTCTAATGATAGGTAGCTTTAATAAATTTAAGTATCTGTTAATTGTGATCTCTTTAAATCTTTTTCCTTTACCACCCATAGCGTTGATAGAGTAAACACCTTGAATAAGATATTGATAGTTTCCTTCACTGATGCGAGGAAGTTTGTACTTACTTCTTGCCACCTGGCAAGGATCTACATACTCACAGCAATCAGAAATAGGAACTTGTATCATCTCTAAACAAGGAAGCGTTTGGAATACAGTGTCTGTAGCCCAAAGCTTTCTAAGATTTGTTTCTCTCTTTACCAGTAAAAATGTGTTATTCTTAATCTCAGACGCAACAACTCTATCAGTAATTAAATTATCTGTATTAAGCAGCTTGTGCATTGATCGCACATCTGAAACCATTTTTCTTAATGTTGCCATTATAAATATTGTTTAAATATATTTGTCATTCCTGATCCTTGTTCTATCAAGAACCCAGTCACTTCTGCCTTAGACATTACGTGACCATTTTTATCATCCCATAGGCTCTTAGCATTTGAGAATGCTGGGATCTGATAAAACTTTATACCATTGAAATCATGACTCACTTCATGGTGTTTATCTCCTGTAAAGATATAGAAGTTATTATGGAAAGACCACCCTTCTCTATATTCTATTGGAAACAGTGCTGCTAACTTAGCAGGCTTAATTGCATCTCCATGGTTGAACATCAATGCTGATCCACCATAGCTGATGTACTTTCTATATTTAGGAGAACAATCAAATGTTACTCTTTCTATATTTCTAAAGTATGTCCTTAACCAGTTCACCATATGCCATCCTACATACTCATCATGATTGCCTGCTACATACACTACATTAACAGTCTCAGCATATTGTAATAACATTGTAATCATTAACACCTCATGTCCACATATATACTCAAATGAGGTTTGATATGTGTGAGTGTTAGTCTGAGGAGTGCCCTTTGTAGTTGTGCCTGTAAACTCACTATTGAATTCATCAGAACCAATAATGTATGTGATTTGGTCTAGATTGTTTGAAAGCTGTGCTTGATTAGCAATTAGCTCTACCTTGTACATGATGTTAGCCAACCTATCAGTTACATCATTATTACCATCAATGTCATATTTGTTCAAATGGGAGTCTTGTTTGTTAATGATTAACATAGCAGGAAACTTATTTACTTCCCACTTAGGTGACATAACATCTTGACTTACAGGCTTATATGAAGCTAAAAAGTCTACAAATGCATCTTGAAAAACTTGCTCTGTAGACTTCTTCCCTAACCATGCTTTGACTTGCCAATGTGGATGTTCAGCATTTCCCCAATAGTTCTGAACATATTTTGTAATTTCCCACTTTTCTGTGTCAATCTTACACTTTGCTATGAGTTCATCTAAGCTCTTGATTTCATCCTTTGTATTGAAGACAACCTCTCCAGTTCCTTTAACCATGTCTTCTTCAAACCTTACAACAGTTTCTTCTAGCTCAGCTACATAGTTTCCTATTTCTGCATCTTCTTGAGCAACCTCTCTACTTCTTAACTCTTTTAGCAACTCATCAATCTCCACTTCTGTAATTCCTAGCTTATCAGCGTAAAACTTTTTGCTTTTTTTCCAATGCAATATCTCTTCTAGCTGATGTAATAATGCTTGATTCTCAGACATGTATGGTTTAGTTTAGTTAAAATTACTGTAAAGGTATGAACTATTTCTGAATTTCCCAAAAATAACCTAACTATTTTGGTTATATAGGATAACTTTTTTAGTTAGATTTTAAACAAAAAACCCCCAGGGTAGAGACCCTAGGGGAGACCTTCTGTAAACCAACAAACAGAGGTTTTTAATTTTATGCACTACAAGCCTCAGAACATGTTGCTCTGCTTGGTGATCCAAATAAATCAACGTTATAATAGGACCCAGCAACAGGGTTTAATATTTCATAAACAAATGTGTCTGCAGGAGGATGATAGAAATAACCAAGGTCTAACGCATTTGTAGCTCTACCTATGGCAGTTGTTCCTGGTTCACAACCTTGTGTACAATCATATCTTAGTATGTTGTAATAGTAGTAATTTGTATCATTACAAGTTGCAGTTAAACTAAATGTACCAGAACCACTCTCAGAACAATCTACTATATCAGTTCTTAAACGATATGTGCCTGCAGGTAGAATGTAATTTGTCAAAGTAGATGTCCATACTCCTGGATTAGAACCCACTTGTGTATAACTGAATGTATACAAAACTGTAGTGTTGGTAGAGTCCATGATATAACATGTGTAATATCTTGTACCAGTTCCAGAGTAGTAATATCCACCAGGACTTATAAATGCTGTGTTTCCTGCACTTACTGTGAACAATGATGATTCTCCACTTACGCAGCTAGCAATAGCTTCTGTATTACCACTCAAACATGTTGGAGATGGTGTAGTTGTTGTACTTGTTGTAGAAGATGTTGTTGTTGTAGTGGTTATTGTTCCACTAATAAACATATCAATAAAGTTTGTACAGATCCCTTCAGATT
>Ga0315909_10009959_pt1 | contig 10191 bp, 10 predicted proteins | sample LakEriMetagenome_11_FD_203527 | JGI IMG/M metagenome (GOLD analysis project Ga0315909, IMG submission 203527) | Freshwater fungal communities from buoy surface, Lake Erie, Ohio, United States - Buoy 2 MA125 | ecosystem: Environmental > Aquatic > Freshwater > Lake | place: USA: Lake Erie, Ohio...
CGTTCTCTGTGACTTCGTTCGACATCGAACTTCCTATTCTCCAAAGCCCCCGATGGGCTTTGAACGGGTATGAACCTACGCCTGGTGGGGGCTAAAAGCGACGATATTTAGATAACAAATTGGTATAGGTAGAGTTAAGGCCATGGAAATAACAAGAGATCTGCTTCTAATCCTTCATTTCATCGCTATGGCAGGCCTTCTTGGCGGCCTTCTTGCCTCCCAAGCAAAGCTCAATAAAGGAGTACTTCACTCCGCCCTTCTAGCTCTAGTAACAGGGCTAGGCCTAGTGGGAATTAGATACTCCCTAGTTGATAGCTATCCAGATCAATATGAAGAGATCAACCACAGCGTAGTAGGGATAAAACTCGTCATACTTATTATTATCTTAGGTTTGGGCTATTTAAATGCAAAGAAGCAAGTCTTTCCAAAGAGAGCCTGGCTAGCGATGGTGGCTCTATCTGTGAGCAACATAGCTATAGCGGTGGTTTGGTAGGGATTAAGACAATTTAAACTAAAAATAATTCCATCTTATTCTCGGTGAAATTACAAATGTTGACTAAGCCACTCTTCTGTTAATGACTCAGCCTGCTTAATAACAGTCTCGATTGCCTGGTTAGAAAAGTCGGGCGGGTAGCCGTAGTTATCATGATAAGAGTGTTTTTTTCCGCAAATTAGATTACTTTTTACCACCCTTGTTATCATGATAATAAGGTTATTAATGCCCAGGAAACCCAGTGTCTGGCGTGCAAAATGATTTTTTCTCAAGGCAGTTTCCTGCTCGCAAAAGTATTTAGTGTTTTGTTACAGGATCATCGCAAATTTTATATCGCTTAAATCCAGGTAGATCGGTCACCACTGTTAGGCAAATTCTCAAAACTACACTTCCAGCGGATTTCGAGAATTTTTGGATTATCAGCTAATGGCATTGGTACATCAACAGATGATATAAATCGTGGAGTACCAGAGGCAGTCTTATAATCGAACCGCTTACTGCAATCTTTAATGTCATAAAAAGACAATTTTTCCTCAAATATCGATTTTATTGTGGGTGAAAGTTCCTTGCCAATCTGGGTTGCCAACTCTTGCAAAGTCATTCCCGCATCATCTAGTGGCGCATAAATACTTAAGTAGGTTAAGTGAGGATCAGCATTAAGAATTGTTTGCGAACTTCTGAGCCATACCATTCTTGTGGGCCTAGTACTTGTCTTAACCTCAAGTCGATTGGTATTAAATGAAAAATCATAGGTCGCATCAGGGGAAGAATGCCAACCTCTAACAAGTTCATCTTTTTTTCCTGACATAGCAATTATTGAGAGCTCTCCAAAAAGTCCAATCTCAAGTTCATTAGTTAGCCCTATCTTGGGTAAATCAGCGAAATAATCTTCAAACCCTTGTGCAGCTGAAGTGGCTTTTTCGCTCCCACTAGCATTTTTATTCAAATCATAAAGACCGGAGAAAATCGTTGATATTGCCCTTAGTTCTTCTTCGGAATTCACCAAAAAACTTAGAGCTAACGCAGGCTCCACAATCCCTCTGTCCTTTAAATCAATTGACTGCATAACATCCAGTTTCGCGCGGCCCTTTTTAAAACCAACTATTTGTCCAACCTGCGGACAACCAAAAAAAACACTTCCATTATCGGTGTACCCAATTACAACTTTCAATTTCTCATCTAACTTTAGTACCGTAATATCAGAACCAAACTCGTGTTGCCGAGGAGCATCAAGAATCGTAAAAATATTATTTGCGTCCCATTCATTCTCGACCATAGCTACGCCCAACTTCCTTATTAACGTAGTACTCTTCATCTGAATCAGGAATCCAACCAATTAAGCTTAAGCCCATTCCTATTCCTCGACCTTCCGGATTTCTTGAACCTTCTCCCGTCAAAATAGCTGAAGGATTCAACAATTCAAAGAGTCTGCATTGCAATAAAACACTTTCTGGATAGGACTCTTGCATAGTTCTCTCCGAACCACCGACAATGCTTTTAGCTTGCAGTTGATCAAACTTTTCCGTGTTTTCTAAGCTCTTCCAGTCCGCCTCGCTAACGGTCGCGCTCAGGGTACGGAAAGGTAAGTTCGTAAGTGTTGCATATTTTGAATGGGCATCTTCTCCAGAGGCGAACTTTGTTACCTCATAATCTACAGCAAGCAAGCACTCTAAATGTTCGAGCCCTCGTTCAGCTTCTGGATAACCCAAAAGTTCAAACATAGTTAAAAACTCAAATTTTTCTGCATCACAAAGGTCCCACTTAAGAAAAAGCTGATCAATTTTTTGTTTGTCTAATGAATATATAGTCGACTTGGTGTCATTGAGTGAGTATTTATCATGTATTGGTAGCCCAGCAATCAAATCTAGTATTAAGTTTGAATTACGAATAAGTTTTAGTGGATTAGAAATTTGGGCCGTACTAAAAAATCCAGATCTGCTTGTAGACGTTCTAACTGAAATTTCACCGCTGAGAACTGAATTTCTTGTGGGCCTAAATCGTGTAGTAGCCGGAGCAATGAATCGAAGCATTGGTGGATTTAGTCGCAAATTACGATTTGTAACATCCCATCTAAGCGCTCTGGCTCTAAAGGGTTCATCAATTTCAACTGCATCTAGATAATCTTGAACAATGTCACTTGGCGCATACACTTGCAAAAGTGGCAGATAGGACTTTCTATAACCGCAGAAACGCATTTGTTGCACCGCTGTGTCAAAGTTTGGATTATTTGGATTTCGAAGGAACAGAGTTATAGCTAAATGTGGAATCGACAGTCCTCTGCCGAGAATTTCACCGCCTATTAATACCCATGCCTCAGCCTCTTGCCATTGTGAAGGTGTTATTGGTACCAATGGTTCTTGGGGACTTAAATTCTTTCGCTCTTTGTAATTGACTAACTTGATCTTTAAATCTTTTACACTGTGCGTAAGTTTAATTATGTAGTCCCAGCAATCAGTCTTCTGTTCATCAGATTCAAGATATTTTCTCGCATCATCCGGTAACTTACTCAAGACCTTTAAATAAGCAGGCTTGAAATATTCATTGAGAAATTCCAGGGTGTCTGTTCCTTGAGTCATATAACTCTTGAAATCTTTAAGACATAAGTCCATTGCGTCTTTAAAGTCTTGGTGATCGGTACTTAGGCCTGAGGGATGGATAAGGAACTGAATCGATTTTTCATCACATTTGTAAATAGTTTTCAGGGATTTTCCATGAAAAATATTCGAATGTCGCTTATGCAACCAACTTAATACCAGGAACTGAGCAAAACATATTTCCATGGCTTGCATATTCTCGTCAGAAGAAACCGAATCATCAATGTTATTCAGTCTTATAAGCGCCTCTTTCTGTCGCACAATAGCGCCGATGCTTGTGTAGTCATTTCCAGCTGGCACGACACTGCAATACTCAGGTTGAAGAGGACCATCTAAATCTCCGTGAATCAAGGCTTGAGGAGTAGCGGTATAAGCTAAATAAATGTGCTGACCACGAATGACATCTCTTATTTCATTAATACGATTGTGAATAGTCACTCTTGTAGGCGGGTCTTGCGAGAGGATTGTTTCAACAATTTCATTCCCACGAGAACCTGCCGTTGCATCGGGTGACGCTTGATCAGCTTCGTCATCAAGGATCATTATTCGAAGATCGGTTCCAATAACTCGATTCAACTCTTCGATCATACTTCTAACAGCACTAAGCCTGGCACCGGATTTAATTAATGTGACTACAGGCAATGGGGTGCTTGTATCTATCAATCGCGACTGTACTCGGGAAATCAATTGTTGAAGAACGGGTCCATCAGCAAGCCTTGGTTCGGTTGGTGAAGAAATAATCTGAGCCGTATTTTGCGGAAGGCTCGATGCCAGCCGATCAACTGTTTGGTCACCTAAAGGAGTGGTTGATCCAGTAAAAACAATTGCTGCATGAAAAGAATTATCCCGTGCCCAGCAAATATTGGCGAGTAGATGTCGAGTCTTACCACTTTGAACATTTCCAAAAACTAAATTGACCATCGAATCTTGCCCGCTGATTAGAAAATTACTCAATCTATCAAAATGCCGTTCTAGCGCTTCAACATAAATTTGCGATTCTTGGCTTGTGTATTTTTCAACTCCAGGAGACTTTATCCCCATATCAATTAAATATTTTTCAAGAAATGCAGTGTCTTCTACTAATGGTTTGTAGTTCCTTAGAAAGGCACCGAATGCATCATCAGCCGGCATTATTGTCACCATTCGACTTGTTAAGTCGCGTAAGTGTTGCATCCACTATTTCATTTATTTTTGACCTATAGGCGGATCTTGAATTTCTAAGTGGTAGAAATACTTCAGGTACCGACATTAGATAAATCATTTGAATTATTGCTTCGCGCACATCAGGGTTTCCCCACTGCAGTCTTCTTAAGAATGGATGTCCAATATTGATCCGAATTTCATGTCTATCTTCACTGCTTGAATTTAGATAAAAAAGATCAAATTCAGGATTGTCTATGAACTGCGGTTCAAAATGGTGAACATGTCCCCTGGCATCGGGTACAGAAAATACATTCCTAGTAGAAACAAATTCTTCTTCCGGAACTTTATTTAAGGATCTAGGACCTTCTTGAACAACTATTTCTTCGTCTTCGCTTTCAGGATGCAGGATTTCCTCACCGTGGATGTGAGTGTTGAAGTAATCCGAAAGCGTTACAACTTCTTCGACCGAAAAATTACTTGCATTTGGCTTCTCATTTGCCTCTTTGAGCTTAAGGGCTTTTCTTGGTTGATAATTTTCAGCCATGGCCCACATATTGAATTTTGGATCTTTTAGAAATTCGACCAACGCTTCAATAAAATCGTGCTCATCATCAGGCCCCCACTTGATTGAATCTGTACTGGAAGTTTTTCCTAGGTCACTTATGTCAAATACACCTGTGAATCTTTGATATCTGTAACTTCCTTCTTGACCAAAAATTCTGGAAGGGCGGTAGTACTCTCGCGCATCTCTCACATCCTGCTGGCTAATTTCTTCGCTTGAATCCACTGCTCCAATTCCGCCCATACCCTTACCTTTGTAGTGCAGCATGAAACCACTTAGGTCGCGACTCATGGTCTCCAAAAGTCCTACTTTTCCAAAAACCATCTGTCCTTTGCTAGAAGTGTAAGTAAATTCCCTTTCCCAACGCACAGATACTTCATTGAGTGGCCCCTCGCGATCCGGCCAAAATGGAACATTTAAAATCTCTGGATTCTTGAAAACTAATGGCTTTCCGTTAAATTTAATGTTTACACGTTGTTCAGTATTGGTCAAATACAATCGATACATAGAAGTCAGAAGAAGTTTTAGTTTCGCAACACCTGTACCTTTAGGAAGTTTCTCGTCATTGATTTTACTTAGCGTGATGACTGTTCCGGGGCGCTGTTTTTTTGGTATCTCATGTACTTGAGTGATTGCACTTTTTGTTCTTTTAATCTCGTCTAAGTCAACAGATATTTCATATCCCAGGGAGACATTCAATGGCCATGTCTTAATGTTTAAATTTCTTCCCATCCAAAAAGAAGACATTTTCATACCTACACCATGGACTGAAAGGAGAGATCTATCTGCTGGCGGTTCTCCGGCCCGAAGGGCTCGCTGTATCTCATCTCTCGCAATTCCAGCAGCATTATCAACGATTGTTAGCGTTTTCCCATCGTTGTCAAAATCAATTTCAATATTAAGCTGATACTTTCCGCCATACAACTTTTGTAAATCCTCCCAATTTAAAAACGCACTAGTGATCGAGTTATCTATGAATTCGCCGATGGCAAACCAGTGAGTATAGGAAGCGATTTGATAAAGTTCATAAGTTGTAACGCTAGGCGTAATATCCACATTGAAGTCATCTGCCATGGTCCGTTACCTCTTTCTCCCGTTATGTCCTAAATTTAGTCCACTATTTCTTGTATTTAAAGAGCGAGTTTTAGTCTTTTCTCTGGCTTTTTTCGTTGAACCTTGCGTGATTCTTCATCAGCAGCAAAAAGTCTCGAATAGTTTTCCAATATGTGATCCGGATTAGTAGGTGCGCCAATTATTGCTCTTGTAAGTTCCGGATGGTTTTTTAGCAAATCAATGTCTCTTATAACAAGTGCCTTTAAGACGTTGTATATGACGCCGACATTAACAGCATTACCTAATTGTTTGTACGACAAAGAATCCGATTGGTCTACAAAATCAAACCAATCTGGAAAACCTTGAAGTCGTGCAGCTTCTCGAACTGACAAACGTCTCTTGTGACTAGCTAAGACTGATGTCTGAGTCATGGCAACTAAAGCAGGTACATAAGTTGGTTTCTTTGCTCTAATACCAGACGGGCGAAAATGAAGCACTGTGTTCCATAAATCCTTTGCATCCTGTGCCTGCCACTCGAACTTTCTTCTACTTGGTGGGAAATCCTCCAAGTAGTCCCATTTCTTCAGCCAGCGATCAAAATCTTTCTTATGATTTGTGTAAAACTCTGCGTTTTTAGTTAGGAAAGTTTTTTTCCAATCAGGGATACCTCTGGGGATGACTAAGTCATCTGTGTGCACCCAATCATCAACCCAAAGTGGAAAACCATGAGTGATATTTTCACCGAGCTTATTTTTCAAAATTAGAATAAATTCATTCCAGGCTTCAAGCCATCGAAGTTCGCTATCTGTTAATTGCAGGCGTGCTTTTTCTTTTTTTGTCATTGTTTTATCTAATGGAATGTGAGATTTAAGACGCCAATCCTGCGGGTCCCAATTATCGTAAAACTTCGTCAAGTCAAGTAGCTCGGGCTCGACTGCAAGAGCCCCTGTTGATTTTTCACAAAGAGTGGCAGCGATAAGAACTCGCTCACGAAATTGTGGTCTACCGCCAAACTCAGGAGAAATCTTGTGGGGAGAAACCACAAGTGGCTTGGAACTTACTCGATAACCAAATTCTCGAAGCGTCCTGATAATCACTTCCCATTCGTGTGTATGTCGTGGGCCTGCAATATTTCTTACATTCTCAAGTAAAACTATCTTGGGTCTGTGGACTTCAATAATTCTTGCAATATTCCAAAATAGAGTGCCTCGGGCTTCTTCCATACCTAATTGCTTGCCTGACTTACTGAATGGCTGACAAGGAAATCCACCAACGAGTATGTCGTGAATAGGTACTTCCATATTTTTCTCGTTAGCAGCCAAAGTTATGTCCCCGGCGGGTTTAATGCCCCAATTTCTTAAGTAGATCCGTGCCGCATTTTCATCTATTTCGCTCGCATACTCGCAAATTCCACCCATTGCGCTTAAGGCGGCATGGAAGCCTCCTATACCGGCGAATAGATCAACATATTTGAAGGACATGAAGGAAGGCTATCCATTAGCACCGACAATTCGATAGACCTAGGCCGATTTCGTCAAAAAGAGCTATTTGAGGCTCAAGTTCCTGATAGAACAGCCGCTAGCAATCCGTAAATTCCTATTTGTTAATTGCTAACAAAGATAGAATTCAGGATTAGGGCATTTAGCCAATTTAGGAGGCGCGTTAAATGACGGAAAAGTCGCCTTTCAAAGGTCTGCCTCAGGAAGCACAGAAAATCGTCCCGATCAGGGAAGTTTTTGACGGCCCTCTTCTCCCATTTTCTTATACTCTGAAGTTAGACGCCACGATAATTGATCGCAAAAATAAGCTGGAGTTAAAAACAAAAATTGGCGATAAAGCTATCGATGTCGGGCGCAAACTTTTGGCCATACATCCATCTGGGGGAAGATTACGAATTTCAGAAAATGGGCTTGTGATTGGATTTGAAAAAGATCAATGGGTTGTAATTGGAAGTGTTGCGGCTTCCGAGTGGTTTGATACGGGATCCAATTCCTAACACAAAGCTAAGAAGCGTCTCTAGACCGTGAAGGTCCATAGAACATCACTTAATTCCCCGAAGTGTAATTCGGGATCTAATAGTGAAATCCCATCAGGTGTCACCACTTTTTGCCGATCCGTGGACTTTAGCCAAGCGCGATACAACATAGGTGTACCCGGGTTATCTTTCGCAAATTGGCGAGCTGACTGATAAATCTCTGGTGTATTAACCAGCCAGGATGCGACAAGTTTAGTCTTCTGATTTTTCCATTCAGAGGTGGCCATGCATTAAAGGTAGCAACCGGGTAGTAACGCGGGTAGTGGTTTGGATACCCAATTCGATAAATGAGCGTTTACTAGGCTTATTACATCCGGTAGTGTGCGTGATTAGTAGTGCGTAAGACCTTACTTCCGTTAACTCTTAATCACCAGGTTGCCCTATTCCTTATGAACGCAAGCCCTCGTCTAACCAGACCAGGTCCATAGCTCGTTTTTGATCTCTTTATTAGTAAGTGCGTCATGAAGATCGCTTCCTCTGCCTGAATCTGAGATCTCTTGAATCTGGGCAAGGATTTCTTTTCTAGGATCTAGAGTGAATCTAGTAGTTATTGATGCAAAATCCTCTGGCAGGACTCTGTGAATGAATTCGTAATCACCCCCGTTATCTTCACTTGAGTAGTACTCAAACCGAAAGAGAAGGTCATCGCCATCTAATGAGGCATAGAGGATAGGTTGATTATCAGAGCCAAGAATTGAGACTTTATTCATTTATCTCTCCTTACCTTTGAGAATACCTTGAAAGAGTGAGAAAAGAGCAAGATGTCAGCTGCTAGAAGTATCTTTCTAAGTATGGAAAACAAGAGAGTACGTCGAGCCCAACTTCGCACATTAACCTGTCCAGGCTGTGGTGAGCGCGGCCTACTTAAAACTATTTTGTGGGGTATGCCTGAAGCTACTTTTGATTACAACAAATATGCATCAGGTGGATGCATAGTTCCCTCGTCAATGCCTCCTGATTGCCGCTGCTCTGGATGTCATCAGGATTACTACCGAGATGTAATCTCTGGATTCATTGATAACGATGAGATCTTGATCGGTAATTGGTAGCGAGAAAAAATGAAGTTAGTTGGGAGAATCTAAGCTACTCCCCCAAGCTCCACTCATATTGCCTATCAACCTTAACTACCTGGATCTCATACCAGCTATAGAAGAGCTCTCTGCCTAGCCTTTGAACCTCTTTATGCTCTGGGTGTTCTCGCCAGGTTTTAATTGCTTCCAGGCTTTCAAAATAAGAGATAGTTACTCCAGATCTAGAGAGTGGATCTCTATGGCTGTAGTGAGAGATATAGCCAGGGGTGGCCTTTACTAACTCCGCCATATTTTCAGAGTGGCTCTCATAGAGCTCGCTATGCTCATTAGTTCTAATGGAGCGAAAGATCACGGCATACATAGGAAAGTAATAATAGTTCGGTATTTGCCTTATCTAGGTGATAATTGGGTTATGGAGCTTGTTATTGTGGCAGTAGCCATACTTGTAATTCTTCTCGTTGCTAAGAATGGCTCAAGTAAGAGGAAGTGATGCTGCCAGCGCTATTTATTAAGATTTAAAGGCATTTTGGATTTAAGGCCTAAGAATTCTCTAATGACTTTAGATTCTCCTCACATGTAAGCATTTCGCTTTGGCCTAACAAAGCATACAATTTGCGATATGTCACAGATTTCCAGAAGGCTTTTTTTCCTCCTTCTAGGTGCGCTCATTCCTAGTGTTATCAACGATCAAACTGATGCTGCAACCACAAAGAAACCTACTCCTACTCCAACTCCAAAGAAAAAGAAGAAGAAACCCACTCCTACTCCCACAGGTAAGAAGCCATCAGCTTCCCCAGAGGCTAAGCCAACTCAGAGCGGTGCAATTGAGGGCGTTTTTATCGCTAAGAGTGCAGAGCTAAAGCTGCGCCAACCTAAAGTTTTCTACTTGAAAGATTCATTTGGTATTTCGACTGGCTACTCTCTAACGAGAACAAGTAAAGGAGTAGTTGCCTTTAGTACAAGGTGTACACATGCTGGCGCTCCCACTAACGTAAGTGGTACTCAGTTACTTTGCCCAGCGCATAAATCAATCTTTAATCCCGAAAGTGGTGAGGTAATTCGTGGCCCTGCGCTCGATCCACTAAAGAGCTATCGAACCATTGAAATCAATGGAGAAGTTCGGATAGTTATCTCTTGATTTTATAGCCAGTCGGACATTTAGGATTCTTGCCAGTAACTTTAATAGTCTTTCCATTCTTCACACAGGTAATGGTTTTCTTACTGCTTGAAATGATTCTGCGTGTTGGTGAACTCATAGGAGTTGGCGATGATGAAGGCTG
>Ga0315909_10009960_pt1 | contig 10190 bp, 8 predicted proteins | sample LakEriMetagenome_11_FD_203527 | JGI IMG/M metagenome (GOLD analysis project Ga0315909, IMG submission 203527) | Freshwater fungal communities from buoy surface, Lake Erie, Ohio, United States - Buoy 2 MA125 | ecosystem: Environmental > Aquatic > Freshwater > Lake | place: USA: Lake Erie, Ohio...
TCATTTTCCATGTGTAAAGATTCAAACAACAATAACTCAGGTAATAAATCATCATTAATTGCATAAATTAATTCACCATCCATACCTTCAACATCAATATGTAACCATTTAACTTTTCCTTTTTCAGACGATTCAATAATTAAATCGTTTATTGATTTTGATGGTTTAATTGTTCCTGTTATTAAATTTTCATCAATATGTTTTAATATAATATCTTTAGATAATGAATTTGTAAAACCAGGACCACCTTCATAAAAAACAATATCTTTACCATCGGTAGTTATTAACGATTGAACACAATTAATCCATGTTCTACCATTGTAATACCTAACTAATTCATTAAATTGTGGTTCGGATGCTTCAACCAAAGTGGCCTTTAATCTTCCTTTATTTACAGGACCAACCCATTCTCCAGTAAAACCATTATGAGTACCAATTGCAATACCATTAGAACCTACATTATTCAATGACCAAATCTCAAAATATTGATGAGCATAATCACCATGAATGAACGGGTCCCAAACCCATTCAAATAATTTATTACCCAAAGAATCAATCAATTCAACTGTGGTATAAGTATTCATAAAGAATTGACTAAAATGGTTTGGGTATAAATCTGAATGCCACTCAACACCACCCATTAAATTTTTATGTATTAAACGTAAAGGAAATTGTTTTTCATTAAAATATTTATGTGATTCTAAATCAATAGAAACGTGTACTTTACCTTCAACTTTACCATCAGAAGGATTTATATATTCAAATTTTATCATAGCCATTTATTTATTTGTTCAACAACATCGTTTACCGATATTGATTTATGACATTCAAATTGTCTGTCAGTGTTTTTATGTAAAGGACACCAATACCAATCATGTTTGTCAAATGTGTGTTCAACATTTATTTTATTCCAACACCCATGACAAACTGATTTGTTTGTTATTCTAATATAATCGTTTAATGATAGGTCAAATTCATTCCAATCCTCAGTAAAATTTGAAATCATTACAACTTTTTTACCCAAGGCGTGAGCCACCCAAGACAATCCCGATGAAAGACCAATGTAAAATTCTGAATGATTAATAATGTTTACCGCCTCTAAAAGAGTTTTTCCAATCTGTTTATTAGATTTGGAAGGAATACCATTATAAAATGGTGGGACACCATACATTTCATCTTTTTCTAATGTTACAGGTGTGTACCCACGTTTTCTTAATATGGAGGAAAGTTCGTTCCAATTTTTTGATTCTATTTGGGATTTTAAACCATCTGAGTGATTCCAATATTTTACTTGACAAGTGGAATGAACACCAATTGTAATATATTTGTTTTTAATTGGACGAGAAAACATAGGAATATCTATTACAGGACGTATATATTTTGGATTTGTAAAACCCAATTGTTCTGCGTATCCACTTTGAATACTTTTGTTAAAAACATACTCTAAATCAAATCTTTCATCATATGTAATTGATTCATTACGGCCAACAAATTTAATATTGGGGTATGAATTTTCTAACAAAAAAATAAAGGGGTCATTTACACTCTGTATAATTTCAACACCGTTTAATTTTTGATATTCCGAAACATACGGTGTACATGCAATTGTATCGCCTAATGAATTTGATACTATATTAATTAATATTTTTTTCATTTTTTCTTTATAATTATTTTAACATTTGGACCTGTTTTGTAATGGTCACCAACAATTTCCCAATCACTTTCATATTGTTTACAATAGTGATATATCAAAGAGCCTTTACCAACAACTTCGTAATTTATATCAATTATTTCTTTATTAATTACATTACCGTTTTCAAAATAATCCCACTCAACCCAAGTTCCTTTGAAAAAATTATCATCAATTACACATATTGAACCTGATGGCATTTTATGTCTAATGGCTTCAAATTCTAACCACCCATGTAACATAGACGGTACAGGATTTTTTAAATCTAAATCCCACGAATCTAAATGTACTAAATTGGGTGTTCCGTTATATTCTTGTAAAAACTTTATAGAATCCATATTATAGTGTTCTATGTTTAAATTAGGGTAAAATTTATTGTATAAAGCAATACTTGAATTTAATAATGATTCATCAATATCAATAGATTTAAAAGTACCACCATATTCTTTTATTAATTCACAAAGAAAAAATCCAAAACAACCATCAGAGAAGTTTTGACTGGCTCCTGTTTCTATACACTCAATAGTATCAAACTTGAAATGTTTATCTAACACTTTTGATAAATCTTTTGCTTGTTCAACCCTTTTAAAATCATCTGTGTTAGAATCAGTAATTTTTTTATATATTAAAACTTGTTGTTCTGTATTCATTATAATAAATGTTGTATTTGGTTTATAACCATTTCAGGTGTGATTGATTTATGACATTCAAATTGTCTATCAGTTCCTTTATGAACGGGACACCAATACCAGTCACCCTTATCAAACTTAAAGTTTGGATTATTCCAACAACCATTACATACTAATGGATTGGTTATTCTTGTAGTATTGTCAGTAAATTCATGACCGTCTTCAGAGAAGTTAGAAATCATAACAACATGTTTATTAACCGCCCAAGCCAACCAACTTAAACCTGAACCCAAACCAATGTAAAATTCAGAATGATAAATTTGTCTCATTCTTTCTTGTAATGGTTTATCGCCAGTCCAATCTAATACATTTTCAATACCTGAAAATGATTCTTTTTGAATGACAGCGACTTTATATCCGATATCGTTAAGATAGTTAATTAAAGTTTGCCATCCATTGGGGTGGGACCATTCTTTACAACCAGAGGTAGTACTCATACCGATTGTAACATATTTTTCTTCAATAGGTCTTGTACCTGGTGTAAATGATAATTTAGGTCTAATTTCGGTAAAATCTAAACCTAAAATATTTGTTGCGGCTTTTTGTAGTGGTATTGTATTTGGTTCCTGAGGCTCTTTATCTTTATCATAAAACCATCCAAATCTATATAATGCATTAATGTTTGGTACTACAACACCTCTACCAACAAATTCAATTTCAGGATATTGGTCTTCAAACATTGAGTTCATAAAACTTGAAACAACAACATGACAATTGTGTTTTTTTCTAAACTCTTCACAATATGGCATCCAAGCAAGTGTATCACCCAACGAACTTGATTCAAAAACAATAAACACTCTACCATTTTCTAAATTAAATTCGTGTTCAAATGTTACATCATTAACAAGTAATTTTGTTTTCCATTTAGTATAGTATTTTCTACTTAATTTAGAATACATACCAGAACTTAATTCAGTATTATAAACTAAATTTTCTTTTTCATCGTAAACTTCAACCTTAAATGGGTTGGTTATATCAGTAGTTAGTTCTATAAAATAACCATCAACACTATGAGAGTTTAGGGTAACATTTAATTTAATATCTTCCTTAATAATATATTCATCACCAAAAGATTTAATCATTAATTTTTTATATTCATTACTATTTGGTGATGACATATTATAATTTTCACCATTAATATTAATCACGTTCAAAATATCCATCATAACTAATTTGTTTTAAATAATAAACAATTTTATTCATTTCTGAAGTGGTTTTTTCACCATGTAATACTTTGACATCTCTTTTATCATCAGGTATTTTATAAAAATGTTTTGTAAAATCACCTTCATCATAATTTACTAATGAATTTAATTCTCGTTTTATTGTATAAAAATCTTTTACTGTTGATAAACCATTATCTATGTTAACATAACACAATGGAAAACCACTATTACCCCATTTCCAAGACAGTACATTATAAACTGTTTCCTCTTGGAATGGTGCAATTTTTTTAATATTGGTAATATTAGGTAATATTTTACATAAATCCCACCATAGATTAATAAAATCCAAACAATTTTGATTCATTAACATAATTCCTGTGGTTCTATAAATTCCTCTATCATCGGTTGACATACCCATAAATTCCATTAATGGCCACTCTAAAGCTTTTGTGTAGTCTATATTTGGATAACAACCCTCATATGGATTACCCATATATGAACCATCCTCAAATATTATCATAAAATCATGTATTCCTTTAGTACCAATTGGAAAATTGGTTATGTTAGAAGTCCACTCAAATAACTCATCTACAATCGGTGTGGCGATACAATCTGAATCTAAATAACATACTTCATCCCATCCTGACTCCAAAGCATGTTTCATTGCCAAAACTTTTGCGGATAAAACATTAAAACTTCTTGAATCATGTCTATCAACATAAAAATTACCCGTTGGTGATAATGGAAAGTCGGTTGGTTTATCTAAATTTAATTCAAGTATTTCAGTAAAGACATTTTCAATATTTTGAAATATATAGGTATCACTTTTTTTTACATCAATACAATAAACGATAATTGGTATGTTAGAAAACTCTCTTATTGATGTTGCTAAATTATGTGCCACTGATAAATATTTGTCAGTTGCGTGTGTGATAAACACTTGATTCATAATAAGAATTATTTAAAATGGTTTTCTAAACATACTGATACAGTCGGTACCATCCCAAAGACCTGTCGCTTCAAATTTAATTGAGTCTTGGGAAATAATTTCCATACCATGACGTTCAACCAATTCTTTAAATTGTTCTGGTGACATATTGGCTCTACCAGCAATATTATTAATTGAGTTATCTGAACCACCATACAACCAAGAATGGTGAATAAATGACACACCACCAGGTTTTAATACCCTATATATTTCTTTAATATATTCTTCAGTAACATTTGCATGCATATGAACAAATGAATCGTAAGAAAATACCAAATCTTGTGAGTTATCTCTAACTTTGGGTATTGTTTTACCATCATTTACAAAATATGCTAAAACATGGTGTTTTAGTTTTGATTTTGTTTTTTCTATACAAAGTGGGTTTAAATCAACAACAATTAATTCACCGGCTAATATTGATAAAAATTGTGTTATTCTACCAAAACCAGGAGCTATTTCTAATACTTTTTTACCTCTAAATTCTTTTACTTTATCAAAGATATGGTTATTCCATAAATCTTCAGTAGTACCAAAAGATTTTGACCATTCATGGCCATCTGATGACCAGTTTAATTCTGAATTCCAAAGACGTTGTTCTTCAATATTGTAAAATTTTTCAGATGAAATTTCCGTTGTTATCATATCTAATAATGTTTTTTTTATAAAATAGTAATTATTTGTGTCAGAGTAAATTAAATAACCCAAATGTCCCAATCTTATCATTAGATTTTCAATAAAACCTTCAGATAAATAAAACTTTTCAAATTTTATGAAACTAATATCAAAGTGTTCAAAATCTATTGTATTAACAATTCTTTCATCGTAACCTTCAGTGTCAATTTGTAAAAAATCAATATTAGGTATATTATTTTTATATAATAAATCATTTAGTGTTATACATGTGATATTTTCATATATTAAATCATCTTTATCAACTTGTTGTATAAAAATGTTTATTGGAACATTGTTCTCAACAACACAAGTACACCCCTCAATATGAGGACCGTATTTATCTAAAAGATTAGGTTTAACAGTTGCCATCGTAACAATTTCATTTTTATTTGAAATTGCAACATTTTCACACACTATTTTGACATCATTAATTGATGACGTATTATTAATTAATTCATCGTAAAATCTTTTAATTGGTTCAACAAAAACTATTGTACTATCTTTTTTGTTATTCTTTAATTCAATTCTTTCAAAAAAATTATCATGTGTTTTTCCATCAAAGGCTCCGATTACAATAAACGTATTTAATTTATCGTAAATTTTTTGTTCTATTTTTTGTAAGTCAAATGTTTCCATTATATCGTTCTGTTAATATATTAACTCTTTTATTAAATTTTTCTTTATATTCATCACTTTCTAAATCTAATTTAGATGTTAAAGATTGATTGTGTTTTCTATAGCAATATGTGACAAAATTAATGAATTTAACATCACCTAATAATGAAATTTCAAAATTCATTGGCCAATCGCTATATGGAAATTTATTAAAATAATCTTTAATTATGTTATTATAATTTCTAAAAACTCTTGATGATGAACCTATACAATTTGATGATAAAAACATGTCAGGTGTTATTGGGTTTTCAATATTAATGTTTATAGGAGGGGATAACCAACTATTTCCTAATGCCGATGGAACAAAAATACCATCAGTGTATTCCAAATAACCTGTAAAACACATAGAACAATTTTTGTTTTTTTCCATAAAATCAATTTGTATTTCAAGTTTGTTAGGGTTAATCCAAAAATCGTCAGCATCTAAATAAGCAATATACTCACCATCACAATTATCTAATAAAAATTTGGTATTATTTATTTCACCTAAATTTTTTTCTTGGTTAAAAATTATAATCTCAAAATTGTCTCTATAATATGTGTGTTTTAATCTTTCTAAAACTTCTAAAGTATTATCTGTTGAACAATCGTTTGAAATTAAAACACTAATATTGTGTTTTGTTATCTGTGAAAAAACAGATAAAATAGTATGGTCTAAAAATTTACCACAATTATATGCCGGTATAACCACATTTATTTTTTTACTCATTTTTATTAAAAATTGTATTTAAGTTTGTGTTCCATTCTATCATCAAATATAGGTGCGAGAGTGTAAAAATCACGACCATATTCCCCCTTTTCACAAACACCTGGTTGAGAATACCAATGAATATTATAATGATAGTGATTGTTTTTATTTGAAGACATTCTTCTTGACCCCTCAATTTCATTATTCCAAGGGTCTTCACCTTCTATTAAATGGTTAATAAGATATTCTCTATTCCAAATTGTTGCGTTATGAGAATGTAAAAAATTATCACCATCTGAGTACTTTTGAAGTCTAATATTATCAATAAAATATTCAGTATTTTCTAATTTGTATTTGTCGTAATATCCTAATTTTGTATGGATTTTAAGTGAGTCTAGTTTAATTGTTTCACTAAATAATAATAATTTGGAAATTAATTCAGAATCTATTTTAGATAATAACCACATATCTTCTTGCATATATATTACCCATTTAGTATCAATTTTTTTTAATGCGTTAATCATTCTAGTTGAGAATCCATTTTTATCTGTTTTACCTGTTAAAATTTGTCTGATATTTTTATTTGGTTTGTATGTATAATCTCTACAAGTAAAACTGTATTCATGGATTGATATTTCTTCCGAAGCCCAATAAACAGGTACTTTATCAAAGTCCCAATTAAAATCTAAACTAAATAACATACCTGTCCAAAATTTGGAATAATTATCACATGTATGTATTAACAATGAAATGTCTGTCATCAATTAATGTCTTTTTCTAAATAATCTAAAACCGAATACCCTTCTTTTTGATAAACCAATTTTTCTTTACTAACCAATATTTTAGATTTCATATGGTAATTCCATGCCAACCAAAAATCAGGTGAATGCCAACCTGTATTTAAAATATTATGTAATATATTTTCTCTTTCAGATTTCATAATTAAATATGTAGTACCCATTAAGAAATGTGGTACTTCTAACCAATTGTTATGGTCTTTTGTCATATTCCACCATTCACCACCAGTCATATAACATGGACCCGCAAAACTAACTAATTTCGCATTAATACGGTTTGAAAGATTATGTGATTCTATTACTTTATTATAAAATTCGTCAGGTGATAAATCGGTGTATGAATCACCTTCAGCAATAATTAATAAATCAACATCCTCGTCAAAATTTTCATATATTCCTTGAGTATGTGCTTTATACGCACCATAGTGACCATAAGTTAAAACGGGTGGTTCATTCTTAAACTCCTTAGATGAGTTAATAATTGAGGGGTCTTTACAGCTTTCAACAGGAAGTTCAGTTCTATTAACAATTGAATATCTCTTAATGTATGAGGTAAATTTATGTTTCATACCCTCCCAACATTGAATTGATAAATTTTGTTTTTCAACAGTTGATTTCCAATTTGATTCTGAAATATCTTGAGGTTCATTTGGGTCTAATAATAAATGAACAACTTTAATATTAAGTGGTTTTTCTTTTAATGGTTCAAACCCAAGAGATATTAATAATTGATTGGTATCTTCCCTAACATCACCAGTTAAAAAAATAATATTATCTTCATTATTATATTTTCCTTTATAAGTGTGTAAGTCAAATATAAATGTTGGTAAATTATATTCTAAAGATTCTTTTATTGCTAAAGGATTTAATTCTAAATTAGAAGTGAATAAATGAACATCAGATGCTTGTATAAATGTGTCAGTATCATTTCTTTCACCCCAAACAATACAGTTGTCTGGTTTTGTGTCCATTATTGGTTCCCAATAGTCAACAAAATTAACTGCCTGATTACCTAAAAAATGAAATTTAATCTTATAGTCCTGTAATAGCCTAGCAATTTCAAATGCGTATCCTTGATTTTTACCACGAGTAAATAAACCAATATTTACAACGTGTTTATATTCAGGGTCTAAACCTAATGAAGTTTGAGAGTGATATTTATTTGGTACTTTTTTATCAATAGGATATTCAATTAAATCAAATGGTATCCCAATATCTTTAAAAGTCTCACAACTAAATGGAGATACAAAGATGAATTTATCGGGCATAAATTCTTTCCATTCCACTTTAGAGTAAGAACTATGTGTTGATTCAAAAATTTTATAGGGTCTGTTTGATGAATATAATCGTTTTATAACGTGTTTATCCATGAAGGTTTCAGGGAACTCTTCTAACATGATATAATCAGGTTTAAAGTCCTCAATTGCATTAAATAAATCATATTCTTTATTTTCAGATAAAGAAATAAAATTATCACCTAACATATCAATTACACGATTTCTTTGCACAACATATGACCATGCTAACATATCATGTTCAACTACTACTACATTATAAAAATCTTTTAATAGTTCTACTTTTTTTGTTACAAATTGAGGACAACCACCTGTAGACATGTGGGGGGTTATAATCATTAATGTTTTCATAGTAATTTATTTTTCTAAAACAAGTGTAGGGAAATATCTAACAAAAAAATCATTATCATTTTTTCTACGTTCTGTAATTCTATTTCTTATTTCTGAATAAAAATTCCACGCTAATGGTACAAAAACTACTTTATCATTTTCAGAGATTTGATTGATTTTTTCGGGACCAAAAATTGGTATGTTCATACCCGGTGTTAAAAGATTTTGTTTTAATGGGTTATCATCAATAATAAAATCTAAAGATATTTTACCAAAATTAAGAAGAGTATTACCTTTTGCTGCGGCACCATAACCAACTAAAATGTATCCATCATTTTTCATTTCTTCTAATTTTTTCTTAAGATTAAATGTTGATTGATAACACTTTAATGCGTATGCAGGGTAAGTTAAAACATCGGTCATACCCAATTCTTTTTCTTCTAATAAATTTTTATAAACACCATCTTTTGGTTCTTTTTTATCTTTTGAAATAACAAAAACATAACTAGTACCATGAATATCTGTTTTGAATATATCGTAAAGAGTCATACCACACCTTTCAACAAGTGACTTCATTGAATTACTACTAAAGAATGAAAGATGTTCATGGTATATAGTGTCAAATTCGTTATTTCTCACCATATTTGCTTGAGATGTTTGAATAAATAGAAGTGAATTATCATCCATTACTTCTTTACAAGTATTTAAAAAATCCACAGTATAACTTGTGTGAGCAAAAACATTTTGTGCCGTTATGATATCAAAAGTTTTACCTTCAAATTTGTAAGAAGTGTCTGAATTAAAATAATCGCAAATAATATTATGACCTCTTAATTTAGAATCCTCATAAAGGTTTTCTGCTGGGTCAATACCATATGTTTGTAGACCTAATTTAAGATAAGAATCTAATTGAGTTCCATCATTACAGGCAATGTCTAATATTTTAGTGGCATTTGGTAAATACTCTAAAGTTTTATTTGCAAAATAATCAAAATAATCTCTAAGAGTTTTTGCGGTTCCGCTAACATATAAATAATTCTTAAACATTAAATCAGGATTAACAGTATGACTAAGTTGTAAATGATAACAATTTTGACATAAATTTAAATTAAGAGGGTACTCATCTTGAGTTTCACCATTGTGATAATTGTTTGCTAGTGGTTGTTTTCCTAAGTCTAGTATTGACCTTAAATCGGATGT
>Ga0315909_10009963_pt1 | contig 10190 bp, 7 predicted proteins | sample LakEriMetagenome_11_FD_203527 | JGI IMG/M metagenome (GOLD analysis project Ga0315909, IMG submission 203527) | Freshwater fungal communities from buoy surface, Lake Erie, Ohio, United States - Buoy 2 MA125 | ecosystem: Environmental > Aquatic > Freshwater > Lake | place: USA: Lake Erie, Ohio...
TTCTACTGGCGCCGATGCCACCATCGTGTACGGCGTGAACCACAACGACTTCCAAGCGGGTGTTCATAAGGTCATTTCCAATGCCTCGTGCACCACTAACTGCTTCGTGCCATTGGTGAAGGTTCTCGATGACGCTTTCGGCATCGAAGGCGGTCTCATGACCACCATTCACGCTTACACCGGCGACCAAGCGCTCGTTGACGGCCCACACAGCGACTTGCGCCGTGCTCGCGGTGCAGCAATCAACATCATTCCAACAAGCACCGGTGCCGCACGCGCAACAAGCCTGGTCATGGAATCAATGAAAGGCAAGCTCGACGGCACATCGCTACGAGTTCCCGTTCCTACCGGTTCGGTCACTGACTTCGTTGCAAACTTGAAGAAGCCTGCAACGGTTGAAGAGATCAACGCCGCTTACAAAAAAGCAGCCGAAGGCGAACTCAAGGGCATCTTGGAATACACCGATGAGCCCATCGTGTCGAGCGACATTGTCACAAACCCACACTCATGTGTTTTTGATAGCGGTCTCACCATGAGCATGGGAACCATGGTCAAAGTGCTTGGTTGGTACGACAACGAATGGGGTTATTCAAATCGTCTCGTCGACCTCACGTTGCATGTAGGCAAGAAACTCAAAGGTTAAACATGCCGCGTTTGCCCCTCTTAGAAGATCTTGGCGACGTTTCAGGGAAACGTGTACTGGTTCGTACTGATTTCAACGTTCCGATGGAAGGCCCCGATAACGCCAGAGTCATTACCGACGACTTTCGCATTCGTGCTGCATTGCCAACCATCAACTGGTTGACTTCACGCGGAGCAACGGTGGTGTGTGCAAGCCATCTTGGTCGCCCGAAAGGTCAGCCGGTCGATAAGTATTCGATGGCGCCTATTCGCGCGCGGCTACAAGAACTCGCACCGGGTGTTGAGCTGATGGAGAACCTTCGCTTCAATGCAGGTGAAGAAGCTAATAGCGAAGCGTTCGTTGCGCAATTGGTGCAGGGTTTCGATATGTATGTCAACGATGCTTTCGGAGCAGCACATCGTGCACACGCATCGGTATCTGGCCCACCAAAAACTCTGCCCTCAGCTGCAGGGCGCCTCTTGCAACGCGAAGTTGAAGTGTTAGGCGAAATGCGTAACCATCCCAAGCGACCCTTCATCGCCGTTCTTGGTGGTGCAAAGGTCAGCGACAAGCTTGGTGTAATTGAAGCCTTGCTGTCTACTGTCGATGCATTGGTGATTGGTGGGGGAATGTGCTTTACGTTTCTCGCAGCCAAAGGCATGCCAGTGGGAAGCTCTATCTGCGAACTCGATCAAGTAGCTGTGTGCAAGCGTCTACTCGATGGTCCGAAGCAAATTCATCTTCCTGAAGACATTGTTGGTCTCGATGCGGAGGGAAATTACGCCACCTTTGGAGTTCGTTTACCCGATGGTGCAAAGGGTCTCGATATTGGACCAGGGTCGGCTGCTGCCTTTACCGACGTCATCATGGATGCTCGCACGGTTTTTTGGAATGGTCCAATGGGTATGTTTGAAGACCCACGCTTTGCCGCAGGTACTAAGACCGTTGCTCAAGCAGTTGCCGATACAAAAGCATTTACCGTTGTGGGCGGTGGCGATAGTGCAGCAGCGCTCGCACAGTTTGGTTTAGACGATCAAGTAGATCATGTATCTACCGGAGGCGGGGCGTCTTTGGAATATCTAGAACTTGGCGACTTGCCGGGTCTGGCTGCATTACGAGGAGCACCCAATGTCCGTTAACTTTCGTCGTCCACTTATCAGTGGTAACTGGAAGATGAACCATAACCACTTTGATGCAATTCAATTCGTTCAAAAACTTGCCTACCTCGTGACCAAGGAAGATTTCGAAGTAGTAGATGTCTCGCTCAACGTGCCCTTTACCGACATTCGCAGCGTGCAAACTCTCATCGATGCCGATGAGTTGCGTTTCCAGCTTGGGGCTCAACATTGCCACTTTGAGGAGAATGGTGCGTTCACTGGTGAGGTGTCAGCAACAATGCTGTCGAAGCTCGGAGTAAAAACAGTCATTGTGGGTCATAGCGAACGCCGTGAAGTTTTCGGTGAATCTGATGAAATGATTTACAAGAAGATTTCAGCAATTGTGAAGCACAACATGACACCCATCATTTGCGTCGGCGAAACTCAGGCAGAACGTGAAGCCGGCGCCACAGAGGAAAAGGTGCTTGGCCAGTTGCGGTCGGCTCTCGCTCAGCGCTCGCCAGAGCAGGTAAGTAAGTTCGTTATCGCTTATGAGCCAATTTGGGCCATCGGCACTGGTCTCACCGCAACTGCTCAAGACGCGCAGAGTGTCATTTCGGCCCTGCGTAATGAAGTACTCGTTTTGGCCGGCGCTGAAGCCGCACAAAGCGTCCGCTTGCAATACGGCGGTTCAGTGAAATCGAGCAATATTGCCGAGATCATGGAACAACCCGATATCGACGGGGTATTGGTGGGCGGAGCAAGCCTCGACCCTGATGAGTTCGCCCGTATCGTGCGTTACCGTCTGCTTGGCTAATCGGCCTCAGCAGCCTGTCATTTCCCCTCAATCAGCAACTAGGCTCTACTACCGTGCGTGACATCATCACTATCCTCACCGTCATTATTAACGTAGTGGCAATGTTCTCCCTCATCGCAGGGGTTCTGTTGCACAGCGGTCAAGGTGGCGGGCTTTCCGACATGTTCGGCGGCGGAAGTGGTGCTGGGCTCGGTTCGGCCGCAGCAGAGCGCAACCTCAACCGTATTACCACCGTTATTGCGTTGGTGTGGTTGCTCACTGTTATTGCACTTGCCCTTCTCTTGTCAAACTAAAGAAGGTTTTTAGAGTTATTGGCGTCTTGGTTGGTGCTGAAAAGGCATCAATGTAAGATGTACATCCACGTCGAAGTGGCGAAATAGGCAGACGCACCAGCTTAAGGGGCTGGCGCTCGTAAGGGCGTGGGGGTTCAAGTCCCCCCTTCGACACTCTGATCTGATTTCCATTCAATATCCGAATTTGGGAGTCATGCGGTGCTTCGCAGTGAATGAGCAAATGTAGAAAATCGCGGCTCGTGAGAACTCTCGTGCACTTGGGTGTGCTACCACGACATCTTCGCAAGTGTCGGGTATATAGGTGTGGCTAATGGCAAAGTTCTCGCATGTTATTTGCCCGTAAATCATCCCGTCATGCAAAGTTCGCAGCCGGTTCAGTAGTTGCTTTTGCGTTGTTGGCTGGTGCCTGTTCAAGTGAAAGCAGTGTCGGTCGAGTGAAAAATGCTGCGCTAGATGTGCAAGGACCCATTACATGCACGCTCGGTGGACCATCGCCATCAGGCGGAATTGTCGTTTCACTCAACACGGATAATAATGGAGATTCCATAGAATCTGCGCCCGTCCAGTGGAATGGCGACCCAGCTACAACACGAGGTCTGCTGTCTTCCTTTGACCCATTTATGAAGTGGTCTGAAGTAGCTCCGCTTGTGAGTGCATATCGCGGGGGTGGAAAGTCTGACTGGATAGTTCCTTCTAAGGCTCAGTGGTCGCTTATTAAAACTCAAGTCTTCACAACTTTTGGAAAAAATGATTACTTCACATCTGATGTTATCAAAGAAGGATTTTATTGGGGAATCAGGGCCTCTGGTACCTGGTCACTCATTGGGAGTGGTGGCGACACTGAGCGCGCCCATGTTCGGCCAATTCGCATTTTCAAAGAAGCAACCTCGCCCTGTGTGCCGGCAACAACAACCACAACGACAACAACAACAATCGTTCCGCAATCGTGTTCGGCAGGTGGGCTTTGCTCGGTTGGCGATACAGGTATTGGCGGCGGTGTGGTTTTCTCCGCAGCAGTCGATACTGCGGGTAATACAGCGGTTCTTGAAGCTGCACCAGCGGATTGGACTATTGCTTCAACTCAACCCGAAACTGTTGGCACTCGCACTGTGTTCCCGCCACAAGCTAGTGAAGGGAAAGCAACTGCAATCGCTGCCGCTTATCGCGGGGGAGATAAGAGCGACTGGCGTCTCCCAACAGTGAATGAAATGACGGCTCTTTGCAAACTGCCAGGCAAGTTGCTGGGGTCTTCTCCATTTTGGGCCGACAATGGTGGAGGGCAACTCGCTGTTTTTAACGCTCCAGATTGTGCTGTTAGCTCGTATCGGCCATCATTCCCGGTCTATTTCGTTCGCCCAGTACGCAACTTCACCATTTCTGACGCCGTGCGAAAAGCAGCTGTTCAGTACTACGAAGTGAACCCAACAACAACAACAACAACAACAACTGTTGCTCCAGCTACAACAACTACGTCAACATCAACAACTACGTCAACATCGACAACTACCACGAGTAGCACCACAACGACGACAATTGAGAAAACGACAACGACATTAAAACCCACCACAACAACCACAACAACAATCAAGTTGCCCGATCCTTGTACTAATGCATCACGGTGTTTAATCGGCCAACGTGGCGAAGGCGGTGGTGTCATAGTTTCGGCGATAGTAGATGGGGCAACAACAAAATATGTTGAGATGGCTCTTAGTGGCTGGGCAGGTACTGCAACAGATCCGAAGGTCAACTGGACCACTGCTAATTCGCAAGCTCGCGCTTTCCGCGGCGGCGGTATGAGCGACTGGAGACTTCCCACCTTGACCCCAGAACTTGAGGCGATGTGTCGCTACGGGCAAGGTAAATCCTCGTATTCATATTCGGACGTGTGCAATCCAACTGGAATTCCCACCATTGGAGGCTTCGGGCGGGGAGGCGACTATATGGCCTATTGGGGTTCCGCAAATGGTGGAGAAGCCGATATTCAAGTGATGAACACTGGCTCTCGACGCCGAGTTGCTCTCAGCGACAGCTATTTTGTTCGGCCCGTACGTGCGTACAGCTATGTGCCAGCAACCACCACGACCTCTCTTCCCAAAACCTGCCAAGGCGGGGGAGCATGTAAAACCGGTGACGTGAGCCCCACTGGTGGTCTCATCATCGACTTTGAGAAGAGGAACGGAGAAAACACATACATTGAAATCGCTCCACGTAACTGGGCTGCAGATGGGCCAACAGAAGTTTCCGAGAAACGTTTCACCCGCAGTGCCGCCGATCGTGCCGTCAATGATTATGCGGGCCTTGGAAACAGCAATTGGCGTGTTCCCACGATCGAAGAGATGCGTTCAGCGTACTACGTTGTATCTCAACCAACGCTCGACTCCACATGTCAAAGCACGTCATTTAGGCCTGATCCAAACTTCCGCTTAGGACCTATCACAGGTAGTTATTGGGTGGTTCAGCCCGATCGTCCAACGCGCTTTGTCAACTTCAATGCTGGCACCGGAGCCGTCTACTACGACGTGAATTTCTATACGAGCCCATGGCGTGTTGAGAACGGTGCTGCAACACGCGAGTTCGATGTGCGACCTGTACGGAGCGTGCGGTATACCGCATCAACTGTTTTGCCTGAGGGTCCGAACTGGACACCTGCTAAATGTGTAAATACAGCTATTGCAACAACCACGACATCAACTATTCCTGCAACGTGTCGAACCGGTGGTCTCTGTCGACTTGGTGACATTGGTATGTACGGGGGAGTCATTATTGGAATTGATACCAGTGTCGCCGATGGGCCTTTGTACACAGAGATGTCAACAGACTCTCGAGGTGACTGCGTAGGAACTTCCAACATCAAGAGTAGTTGCACCATGGGGCCCTGGTCGGCGTCAATTATTCTGCCAACCATCAAAGATTTGCAAAATATACGTTCTTTGCCTGCGACCATCAGGAATCGTCTGAATCTTCGCGCAGGGGGCTCATATTGGACAAATCGCCAGGGTGTTTATCAGTCGTTTGGTGCCGATTTGTCCGGGTCGCTCAATCAAATGATGCGGTCACTGCAAGTCGAGCGTGTGGAATCTCATTATGTTGTAAACATCGCTACGGGCGTGGCAGAGGTTGCGACGTCGGGTTACTTACGTGGTGTCCAACGGTACAACTGCCATAAGGCTTGTTTCACGCCGCGCTAAGAGCACTCCACCTAACTTGTTGGAGCGGTACTTGCATCCGGTAGCGATGTAGCCGTTGTGATGGTTCCGAAAGACAGGTGATCGCATCTCTTGCGTGGTCACGTAACGATGAGCAAGTGGTCATATTTGTGGCTTTCTTGGTCAATTTCCAAAAAGATGATTGATGCTCCAAAAAATTTGCGCCATATTTGGAATCAAATTTTTGAAAGGCATGTCATGTTCCGTTTAAAAACGCTTTCCATCAGTCCCTCTCGTTACCGATCGTCAGTGCTCGTCGTGCTTGCGATGGCATTCGGCCTTGTCGCAGTTACTAGCAATGAAGTTTCGGCTGAGTTCGATACGGTGACTTCGTTAACGGCTTCAAACCCTGCGGCATATTCAAATCAACTCAGCGACGTTTCATGCGTTTCAACTACTTTTTGTATGTCGGTTGTTGAGGGTCGTGAGACAAGCAGCATGAGCGCCACGGCAAATACGTTTCTCTCGCAGTGGGACGGTTATTCATGGTCGATCGTTTCGACTTCCGGTTGGCCGTCTGGTTTCCGAGCGACTGACATTGCCTGTGCAGCAACAAACATGTGTCTGGTGACTGGATCGGTTGATACCTTCAACATGTCAAACATGACTCTTGAGACGACTCCTTACCTCATGTTGTGGAACGGTTCGACGATCAGCCAGGTGACTTTGCCCAATGTCACCTATACGTTGAACGCAGTGTCTTGTGCGTCGGCGACGTTCTGTCTGGCTGTTGGAAGCAGTTCAGAGACCCCGCGTAAGTCGTTGGTGTTGAGGTGGGATGGCACGACTTTAACGAGGGAAACATCAAGCATGTTCACCAATGGGACCAATGACGAATTCATGCTTGATGTTGATTGCGACACATCACGGAGATGTGTTGGAGTCACCAGCATAGACTTAGGTGGCGGTTCGACTTCTGGAGAAATTCTCGACCGCGGATCCGTCGCCGGTATGTGGTCGCGTCTCTCTGGCCGCACCGACACACTCGGGCAACTGCAAACTGTTGACTGTCAGTCCGGTGCAGCTGGTCTATGTGTGGTCGTTGGTTCGATGTTGAACGGAAATGGAGCCGTGTTATACGACCTCGAAGCAGACATGGCGAATAAGTTCAGGAATGTCTCGCTTCCCGTCATGCCAGCAGGCGGTTTGATCAACGCTTTGACCGGAAAGAAGATGTCTTGTGCGTCAACGACGCGATGTGTCCTCGTTGGAGACTTCATGTACGAGATGCCTAATACGGAGTCCTACGTTGGTGTTTGGGATGGCTCAACATGGACACGCCTCACCTCTTCGAGCGGGGTTGGGGGATCACGCATTAACGACATCAATTGTCCGACGGTATCTCAGTGCGTAGCGGTTGGTACGAGCAAGGCTACATCCGGCATGATGGCACCCAACTCGGCGGCGGCGTGGTTCATACGTGATGCAGCGTTAGTTGCGGCACCTAGTGCTGGCTCTGCCCCCACAACCACCACAGCGACAACTATCGCACCGACGACTACCTCAGCGACGACTACCACAGCGACAACTATTAGACCGACTGTCAATACACCATCAACAACTGTTTCTTCGTCAGCAACGACTACGACAGTCGCAAACGCGGCAACAACCACGTTGCCGGCACCAGCATTATCGATTGTGAAGGCGTTGCCTAAAGCTTCAAAGCCAATTGTATCTGAAGCGTCCATCGTGATGAATGAAGCAATCACGGTGTCGTTCGGGGGCTTCACTCCCTTTGAGTATGTGCAGTTGATTGTTGCCTCAACGCCGAAGGTAATTGGCGCTGGCTATGCAAACGCCCAAGGTGTGGTGACAATCACTGGCACTTTGCCGAATAGTTTGTCATCGGGAAGTCACACGTTGGCGGTGTACGCCCCGAAGAGTGGTGTCGGGTTCTCGCAGGCGATCACAGTTTCGCAAGCCAAGTTGCCCGCTACAGGTGTTGACATGATGAGTTTGCTGATTGTGTTAGCAACTTTCTTGCTGGTTGGGTATCTTTCGATCCGACGAGCACGACGGATGTTGGCAATGTGATTGCCATAGAAGGTTCCTAGAAATTTTTCCAGAACGAAACTTCGTCATATTGCTGCCGTGTAAGGTGTGGCGGTGTCCGAAGATGCGAAATTGAAAATACGTCGCACCTTGGTGGTGCTGTTCATCTTGTCACTGTTGTCGGTCGGTGCATATGCGGTTGATACGCCTGAGGCGTTCCTCATTGCCCTGATTCCGTTGGCCTACACCATTCCCGCATTTATTTGGCTCGATCGGCTTGAGCCTGAACCCCGTGCAATGCGCTGGAACGCGTTCTTGTGGGGTGGCGGTATCTCGGTGCTCGTTGGTGGCTTAGTTAACGAATTTACTGATGCCTCTTTTGGCACTACTGCGGCGCTTGTTATTAGTGCCCCAGTGGCTGAAGAGATCATGAAGTCACTAGGAATCTTGGGGGCAGCTAAACGAAATCAAATAGACAGCCCGCTCGATGGAGTTGTCTACGCGGGTTATGTGGGTCTTGGCTTCGCCATGGTGGAGAACATCATCTATTTCTCACAAGCGATCGCCGACGATGATCTCGGGTTGGTGTTTGTGATGCGCGGGCTCTTCTCGCCCTTCGCACACCCATTTTTCACTCTCTGGGTGGGCCTTGCCATCGGCACTGCGGTGAGTAAAGGACGTTCACGTCGGTTTGCTGCAATGCGGGGGCTTCTTTTGGCGATGGCGTTGCACGCTTCATGGAATGCATCAGGCGTGAATGGCTTCTTTGCATTTCTCTTGCTCGGGCACATCGTGTTTTTCCTCATCGTCGTACGCCGCCTGCGACGCATGCGACGTGAGGAAATCGAACTCGTGCGCAGTCGTGTACGGCAGTTAGCTTTCGCACATAACTTGTCACCAGTGGAACTTGAGGCTTACGGCGATCTTCGCGCCACTCGGCGGCTGCGCCAGGGGCTGCCACGTAAAGATCGCCCGGCATTCGACGAGCGCCGCGTGATGATTACGAAACTCGCGTTGCGAGATCAACAGGCTTAGGGGGCCATATGAGCGCATTAGCGCGAAACCTGTGGAGGGTTACCGAACCTTTCCACCAGCTGGCTTATCGCTCTCCGGAGGCTGTGGCGGCCTATGAGGCAATTGGCCTACAAGCGGCCCCACATCAGTATTTTGCAAGTCGCCTAGCAGCAGCTGGGGAAGTCACCCATGGGGTAGCCGTAGCGATGCTGTTTGGTTTTGCGCCCGACTACGTAGCCCAGGCCATTCCTGACGTGTGGAACATTGTTGACCCGAAAACTGTGGTCAATGCGCGAACACAGGGCGCTGATGCCACGCTGCGACGCATCTTGGGAGCCGCCTGGAACAGTTCGGAAATCGAGAGGGCGAACTCCATTGCACAAGACATGATTAGGCAGATCTCTTTTGCGGGTAAACCGCTCGCTGCAGCTCAAAGTGATGTCTCTCAACCCGATACGGCTGGATTGCAGTTGTGGCGAGCCTGCACCATTTTGCGCGAGTATCGCGGCGATGCACATTGGGCGGCAACTGCTGCGGCGGGTATTGACGCCGTTGAATGCCATATCTTGCATGCTGCCGATGGTGCGATGCCAGAAGACTTACTGCAACGGGTAACGGGGTGGAGAGACGCTCAATGGGAGGAAGCAAAGGAGCGATTGCGCTCGCGCGGATTGCTGCAGATTGGCGATGCCAAACTTGCTCTTACAGTTGCTGGGGAAGAAGTGAAGTTATTCATTGAGCGTTCTACCGATAGTGGTTCTTCATCGCCAGTCTTGGCAGTAGGTGACAAGCGAACAACTGAACTCACGCAATTAATGAAGCCGTGGATTGTTGCCATTATGGACGCAGATGTTATTGGTGCATGGAAAATGCGCGAACAGTTGTGGCGCGATCTACCTGAAGAGAAGAATGTCTAAAGCCCTCTCTGCAGTACAACACATTTTGTGTTGCCCCCACTGTGCGGCATCAGTGATAGTCAACGGAAGCACGGTTCAGTGCGTAACTGGTCATAGTTTTGATATCGCACGTCAGGGCTACGTAAATTTTCTAACCGATCATACTTTCATAAAGAATGCCGACAGTTCCGAGATGGTGGATGCTCGACGAAGGATGCACAACCGATCTTTCTTCACAGATCTTGCTCAACAA
>Ga0315909_10009964_pt1 | contig 10189 bp, 12 predicted proteins | sample LakEriMetagenome_11_FD_203527 | JGI IMG/M metagenome (GOLD analysis project Ga0315909, IMG submission 203527) | Freshwater fungal communities from buoy surface, Lake Erie, Ohio, United States - Buoy 2 MA125 | ecosystem: Environmental > Aquatic > Freshwater > Lake | place: USA: Lake Erie, Ohio...
TCTAATATAAAAGATGTTGTTGAACTTATTGCGGAAAGTGTAAACGATCCGCATAGTGGTGCGCTTTGGGCAGTAAGCAGCATGATGGATGATCTACAAAACAAAATGTATATCCAAGCCGAAACGGTAATGGAACTACATAGAGAAGAGTCCAAACTCAAGAAAACTAAAAAATGACGACGATAGTCGGTGACTGGGGTGCTAAGGTTCTCGTGTCAGATAGTCAGTTCACTGATACTGTTTCAGGTATCAAGTACTTTGAAGAAAAGGTTTTCCCTATAGATGGCGGTTGGCTTGGGGTTGCGGGTAATTATTGCGATGCAGAAAAAGTTCTCGAATATGTGAACAAAAAGACCAAGGTTAAACCCAAGCTCAAGTCAGACAGCTCTTTTCTAAAGTTAACTAAAGACGGGCTATTCTCCTGCGGAGATGACCTAGAGTGGGAGCGGGTGCGAACCTTTATGGCTATTGGGTCTGGGGCTATGGCGGCTGAAGTCTGTATGCGCATGAAATTGACAGCAGAAGAATCGGTAGGGTGGGCATGTAACGTAGACGCCAGCAGCAGTTTACCAATAAAGACGTATAAGTTAGAAGATGCCATATAAAGACCCGAAGGTTAGAAAAGCCAAGGGGGCGGGGTATTCTAAGAAGTATTACGAAGCTAACAAAGAAAAATCCCTGCTAGCTAATGCCGCAACCAGAAAGAAAAAAAGGAAGGCGTTCCAAGAATGGAAGGCAACGCTAAGCTGTGCCCATTGCGGGTTTAGTCATGTAGCAGCAATGGATTTTCACCACACAAAGGCTGAAGACAAAGAGGGAATAGTTAGCGAGTTACTCCGCAGTGGTAAGTTTAAAAAAGCTAGGGCAGAGGCAGAAAAGTGTATTGTTCTGTGCGCTAACTGTCACCGAGTACATCACTACGAAGAAAAAAAAGCAAAAAAGTTTACTGATCGGGAAGAATGTAAAAAAATGTGTAGTTAATTACACAAAAATTACCGAACGGGGCATTTTGTAAGAAAAGGTTTAAAATTACTAAGTTCTTATTCACGTGAGGACACGGGGGGCATAGTATTTTTCGCTTCGCATGCTTAGGGCTATTGCCTCCCACCTAGTTTGTTGTGTTATAGTTCACAAAACTGGAGCGCAACTACTTTTGCATCACGCCCTGCAATGACAATTAATATTGAGCCTACCAAGGACATTTCTCCTCCGTATGACACGGCGGATGTAGAGACGTCGTCTTTTGCGGAAGAACTTGCAGTAGTTGCCAACACCCAAGATCTCTTAGATCGGCTAGGTCCGCCACCTGAGATTACTCAAGAAGATGCAGTAAAAACGGCAAGCCTTCTAGATAAAGCCGTAAAGACTCAGAACAAAGCCGCCCTATCCAGTCCACCCGTTGCATTTGCTGCACGAGAATTTCTGCGTGTATATAGCGGACGTATAGCAGCTGAGATGAGCGACGTTCGTGCGGCGCTTACCAATAAGCTACTAGAGCTAGCAAACTGTGGGGACCCTCGGTTTGAACTTAAAGCCCTAGAGTTACTGGGCAAACATTCAGATATAGCCTTATTTACAGAACGTTCCGAAGTAACCGTGACATATAAGAACAGCAATGATTTAGAAGAGGCTATTAAAGAGCGGGTTAAGCGCCTACTGAATGCCAGAGATGTTACCCCCGAGAATGATGCCATGAGTAATCTGGACGATGCGCTGGGTATAGTAGATATGGGTACGCCAGTAGAGGTAAACGCAGAAGCGACGGTAGACGAATTTGAAGGCAAAAAGTGAGGGCTAATTAAAAATAAATATGAGTAGCCTCCTAGACACCATATCCCTTAGAGATATACCCAAGATTCTTCCCTTGCTCTCAGAAGCCGAGCAACTAAAGCTGGCAGAAGACTTAGAGCAGTTAGAGAAACTTCAAAATAAAGAGTTAGCCCAAGTACGGTTCATGGCATTCGTGAAGAAAGTCTGGCCTGTGTTCATAGAAGGTCGCCACCACAAAGAGATGGCAGCCGCATTCGAGGAGGTAGCAAATGGCACGTGTAAGAGACTTATTATCAATATGCCGCCTAGGCATACAAAATCTGAATTTGCTAGTTATCTCCTCCCTGCTTGGTTTTTGGGCAAATATCCTCAGAAAAAGGTTATTCAAACCTCCCATACCGCTGAGCTCGCTGTGGGCTTTGGACGTAAAGTCCGTAACTTGGTCGACTCAGACATATACAAGTCAATATTTCCTGGAGTTGGACTCCAAGCAGACTCAAAGGCTGCAGGTCGCTGGGCGACTAATAGAGGCGGAGACTACTTTGCTATCGGTGTTGGTGGAGCGGTCACTGGTAAAGGCGCGGATATTCTCATTATTGACGACCCACACTCGGAACAAGAAGCCGCACTAAGCGAAACTAATCCAGAAATCTACGATAAAACGTACGAATGGTACACATCTGGTCCACGGCAGCGTCTCCAGCCAGGCGGCGCGATCATTATTGTGATGACACGGTGGTCTAAGAAGGACTTAACAGGTCAAGTTATTAAAGCTGACGCCCAAAGAGAGGGCGAAGGGTGGAAAGTCATTGAGTTTCCAGCTATTTTTGATGACGGAGAGCCACTTTGGCCTGAGTTTTGGCCCATAGAACAGCTTTTAGCCTTAAAAAACGAACTTCCATCAGGTAAATGGCAGGCTCAGTACATGCAGGCGCCAACAAGCGACGTCTCGGCAATCATTAAACGGGAATGGTGGCAGATTTGGGATCAAGAGGACCCTCCTAGCTGTGAGTTTCTCATTCAATCCTGGGATACGGCGTTCTTAAAGACCGAGCGGAGTGACTATTCAGCCTGTACAACGTGGGGTGTGTTCTATAGAGACAATGCGGTGGGCATTCCTAGCGCTAATATCATCTTATTAAACTGCTTTAAACGCCGAATGGAGTTTCCTGAGCTTAAACAAAAGGCGTATGAGCAGTGGAGAGAGTGGGAGCCTGATGCTCTTATTGTTGAAGCTAAAGCTTCTGGTGCTCCGTTAGTATTTGAGCTACGGGCAATGGGTATCCCTGTCCAAGAGTTCACACCAAGCAAGGGCAATGACAAGATTGCGCGTCTAAATGCAGTTGCAGACATATTTGCATCTGGAAGAGTCTGGGTTCCCCCAACACACTGGGCGGAAGAGTTAGTTGAAGAAGTAGCAAGCTTTCCTAGTGGTGAGCACGACGACTTAGTGGACAGTATGTCTCAAGCCCTGTTAAGATTCAGACGTGGCGGCTTTGTGCAGTTAGATTCTGATTATGAAGACGAGCCAGCGGCATTCAAGTCCCGTAGGCACAAAGGGTATTACAACGTATAAGGCAAAATTATGGCAATTGAAAAAGGTTTATATCAAGCACCGTTAGGCATGGATCAATTAGCCATGGAAGAAGAACCTATAGAGATTGCTATCGAAGACCCTGAGTCAGTTGAGATTGGTATCGGACCTTTAAGTATTCGCATTGAGCCAAACGAAGAGTCTGAAGAGGACTTTTCCGCAAACCTAGCGGAATACATGAGTGAGCAAGACCTTCAGTCCTTAGCATCAGACCTTATTAGTGACTTTGATGATGACATCTCTTCTCGTAGAGATTGGATGCAGACTTATGTTGATGGTTTAGAACTACTCGGCATGAAGATTGAAGAACGTACTGAACCATGGGAAGGCGCTTGCGGTGTGTACCATCCGCTTCTCTCTGAGGCTTTAGTAAAGTTTCAGTCAGAGACCATGATGGAAACGTTTCCAGCAGCAGGCCCAGTTAAGATTGAGATCATTGGTCGTGAAACGACAGAAAAGAAAGATGCGGCAGAACGTGTCAAAGAAGACATGAACCATCAACTTACAGATGTGATGAAGGAGTACAGACCTGAGCATGAACGCATGCTTTGGGGCTTGGGTCTTTCAGGTAACGCGTTTAAAAAAGTCTATTACGATCCAAATTTAGAGCGTCAAGCATCTATATTTGTACCCGCAGAAGACATCGTTGTTCCTTATGGTGCTAGCAACATTGAAACTTCTGAACGTGTTACACACGTGATGCGTAAGACCAAGAACGAGTTAATTCGATTGCAAGTAGCTGGCTTTTATTGCGACGTTGACTTAGGCGACCCAGTTAATTCGCTTGATGAAGTAGAAAAGAAGATTGCGGAAAAGATGGGCTTTAGAGCTACGTCGGATGATCGCTTCAAACTTCTTGAGATGCACGTTAACTTAGACCTTCCTGGTCACGAGCATAAAGATGATGATGGTAAACCAACAGGTATCGCCCTTCCTTATGTGGTAACTATTGAAAAAGGAACAAGTAATGTTCTTGCGATTAGACGAAATTATCAACCAGATGATAAAACGCATGCAAAGCGCCAGCACTTTGTACACTACGGATATATACCTGGCTTTGGTTTCTATTGTTTTGGCCTTATCCATCTCATTGGGGCTTTTGCTAAGTCTGGTACTAGTATTCTTCGGCAACTAGTTGATGCAGGTACTCTTTCCAATCTTCCTGGTGGGTTTAAGACTCGAGGCTTACGTATAAAAGGTGACGACACTCCTATAGCTCCAGGAGAATTCCGTGACGTAGACGTCCCAAGCGGAACAATGCGGGATAACATTTTGCCTCTTCCATATAAAGAGCCAAGTCAAACTTTATATATGTTAATGAATCAAATCATTGACGAAGGTCGCCGCTTTGCAGCAGCTGCGGATATGAAGATTAGCGACATGTCTTCTAATTCGCCAGTGGGAACCACGCTTGCAATATTAGAAAGAACATTAAAAGTAATGAGTGCGGTACAAGCTCGTATCCACTATGCAATGAAGCAAGAGTTCCGTCTTTTAAAGAAGATTATTGCGGACTACACCCCTGAGGAATATACCTACGAGCCTATCGAAGGTAGCCGTAGAGCTAAGAAGTCTGACTATGACCAAGTAAACGTCATACCAGTAAGTGACCCTAATGCGGCAACTATGTCGCAAAAAGTAGTGCAGTATCAAGCGGCTTTGCAATTAGCCCAAACAGCACCGCAGTTATATAATTTACCGTTATTACATCGACAGATGTTAGATATATTAGGAATTAAAAATTACACAAAATTAGTGCCAACTAGCGATGACAAAAAACCTGTTGATCCTGTAACAGAGAATCAAAACATATTGATGATGAAACCCGTAAAGGCTTTTTTGTATCAAGATCATCAAGCGCATATTGCAGTACACATGTCAGCTATGCAAGATCCAAAGATCATGCAGTTAGTTAGTCAGAACCCAATGGCACAACAGCTTCAAGCCGCCATGATGGCTCATATTAATGAGCATATTGGTTACGAGTATCGCAAACAGATGGAAATGCGTATGGGCATGGAGCTTCCACCTGATAATGAACAATACGAAGAAGAAGGCATTCCAGAACATATGGAAGTCAGAATCTCGCAACTCGCTGCTCAAGCAGCGCAACAAATGTTGCAGCAGAACCAACAAGAGGCTCAAGCTCAACAAAACGCCCAAGCGGCGCAAGACCCACTGGTTCAAATGCAACAGATGGAATTACAAATTAAACAAGCAGAGTTACAACTTAAGCAACAAAAACTTCAGGTTGATGCTGCAGCTAAAGAAGATCAACTTCAAATAGAACGTGATCGAATAGAGTCGCAAAAAGAAATTGCAGGGATGCAAGCTGGGGTCAAAATAGCCAAGGATAAAGCCGACCTTGAAGCTAAGATGGAGTTGGAAGGTTTAAAAATTGGCACAGACATCGCCTATAAAAAGGCGCAATTAAACGTACCGAAAGGGACGCAAAAGAAAGGTGATTGATGGACAAAACGCTTGAAGTATTGCTTAAGCAGTACAAAGATAAGCGCAACCAAATAGCTGATGCCGTTTCCAGTGGCGCAGCTAAGGATTACGCAGAGTATCGCGCACTTTGTGGTGAGGTTCGGGGACTACTCACTGCCGAGTTATATTTATTAGACCTTGCAAAAAATCTGGAGAACTCGGATGACTAATGTCATTGATTTAGAAAAAGCAGTAGATTTAAGCGTAGTGCTTAATAAAGAAGCAGAAGAAAGAGCCAAACAACTCCCTATACCTCAAGGGTATAGAATACTTTGCGCAATTCCAGAAGCAGAAGAAGCTTTCGATAGCGGGATTATTAAGTCCGATGAGACCCGCAGGCATGATGAGTTATTGACTACGGTTTTATTTGTAGTTGATATAGGTCCAGATTGCTATCAAGATAAAACTAGGTTTCCTAACGGTCCTTGGTGTAAAAAAGGCGATTTTATTTTGGTGCGTCCAAATGCTGGTACCCGTCTAGTAATCCATGACAGGGAATTCCGCATTATTAACGACGACTCGGTGGAAGCTGTAATTCAAGATCCTCGTGGAATTAAACGTAAATTTATTTAGGAGATAAACCATGGCTGAAATTCAAAAAGACGACTATAAATTCCCTCACGAAGCAGAGGAAACTAAGGGTAAACCCGTAGATACAGAAGAAGCATTTGAGATTGAGGTAGAAGACGACACTCCAACAGAAGATCGTAAAGCAGAGCCTTTACCTGATGAGATAAAAAAAGAACTTGATGACGATAACCTTATGGATTATTCCAATAGGGTGAAAATGCGTCTTGAGCAAATGAAAAAGGCTTGGCACGACGAACGTCGAGTTAAAGAAGCGGCAGAAAGAGAAAAAGACGAAGCAGTTCGATTCGCGCAACAAATTTCTCAAGAGAATCAAAGACTTAAGAAACAATATAGTGCTGGTGAAAAGACTTATATTGAAACTGTACAAAATGCCGCTGATACAGAAGTAGAGATGGCAAAACGAGTCTACCGTGACGCCTATGACTCGGGAGATTCAGATCGCATTGTTGAGGCTCAACAAAAACTTACTGAAGCTAGCTTAAAACAAGATAGAGCTAAAAACTTTAGGCCCTCTTTACAAACTGAAGAAGATGAGGTACAAATACCACAACAAACGACTCAGACTCAAGACAGTCCAAAAATTGACCCGCTAACTTCCAAGTGGCTTGAAAGAAATACTTGGTACGGGCCTGATGAAGAGATGACTGCTTTGGCTCTAGGTACGCATGCAAAGCTTGAAAAAGAATTTGGTAAAGGTTATATTGGTAGCGAAGAGTATTTCAAACGTATAGATAACACTATGCGCAAAAGATTTCCTGAGAATTTTTTGGACGAATTAGAAGTAGAAACGCAGGTTGGGGGCGACAAGCCTAATCAGCGCACTGAAGCTAGATCGGCACCAGTAGTAGCACCAGCAACGCGTAGCACGGCGTCAAAAAGAATTGTGCTAAAAGCAAGTCAAGTGGCGTTAGCCAAAAAACTTGGATTGACCCCTGAGCAGTATGCTCGTGAAATGCAAAAACTGGAGGCTTAAAATGGCAACAAACAAACTTGCTCGCGAATTAGATACCCGTGCAACAAGCGAACGTCCTACGCAGTGGGCGCCAGCAGAATTGCTCCCTGAGCCTGATAAACAGGCTGGGTATGCGTATAGATGGATTCGTACTTCAACGTTGAATCAGGCGGACCCCCGTAATCTCTCTGGGAAACTAAGAGAAGGCTGGGAACCTGTAGCAATTGAAGAACAACCCCAGTTTCAACTGCTAGTTGATCCCAATAGTCGCTTTAAGGACAATATTGAGATTGGCGGGTTATTGCTTTGCAAGACTCCAGAAGAATTTGTTGCTCAACGTAATTCACATTACCAAAAGCAAGCAGAAAATCAGATGGAAGCTGTAGACAGTAGCCTTATGCGCCAAAGTGACCCGCGGATGCCGCTCTTTAAAGAGAGCAAGTCCACGACCACCTTTGGTAAAGGTTAATTTTAATTTAGGAGTTTAATATGGCTTATCCAACCGTAGACGCTCCGTATGGACTAAAACCAGTCAATTTGATTGGTGGTCAGGTCTTTGCGGGAGCAACCCGTCAGATGGAAATTGCAAGTGGCTATGCTACAAGCATTTTCTATGGCGATTTAGTAAAACGTATTTCTGATGGAACGATTGAGAAAGATACTGGCACAACTACAGCTACACCTTGCGGTGTATTTTTAGGTGTTAGTTTCACTAATTCTTCAACTGGGCAGGTACAGCAACAACAGTTCTACCCAGCAAGTCAGTCAATCAAATCTGGAACGAAGATTTTTGCAGTCGTTGCGGATGATCCTGACACATTGTTCCAAGTAGTTTCTTGTTCTTCAGGCACAACCGTGGCTGGAATGGGTATTTCTGCTATTGGTAATAACATTGCTCTAATTCAAAACTCTGGTTCTACCGTTACTGGTAACTCCAAAGTAGCGATTGATGAAGGAACACAAACTACTACTAATACTCTACCTATCCGCATTATTGATGTGGTAAGAGAAACAGCAACGGGCACTGACACATTTGTTGAGTTTATCGTCAAGATAAATGCGACTATGCATCAGTACAACAACTCAACTGGCGTTTAAGGAGCTTAGAAAATGGCTATTTCACGTGCACAACTACTGAAAGAGTTGCTTCCAGGCTTAAACGCTTTGTTTGGTTTGGAGTACGCAACGTATGGTGAACAACATAAAGAGATCTATGATACTGAGACCTCTGAGCGTTCGTTTGAAGAAGAAACAAAACTGTCTGGCTTCTCTGCTGCACCAGTCAAAAACGAAGGTTCTGCCATCGCTTATGACAATGCACAAGAGGCTTTCACAGCTCGCTATAACCACGAAACCATCGCCCTTGGCTTCTCTCTAACCGAAGAGGCAATCGAGGACAACTTGTATGACAGCCTATCCGCTCGTTATACCAAGGCATTGGCTCGTGCTATGGCATACACCAAGCAAACTAAGGCAGCTTCCGTTCTAAACAACGGTTTCTCTGCTGGTGTATATGCTGGTGGTGACGGTGTGGCTTTGTTTAGCACATCACACCCACTAGTCTCAGGCGGTGTAAACAGCAACACTCAATCAACCCCAGCCGACTTAAACGAGACTTCTTTGGAAGCCGCCGTTATTCAGATCGCTGCATGGACTGACGAGCGTGGCTTGTTGATCGCTGCTAAACCACGTAAGTTAATCGTTCCACCTGCACTCCAGTTCGTAGCTACCCGTCTCTTAGAGACACAGTTGCGTGTTGGTACTACAGACAACGACATTAACGCTATCGTAAACAATGGTTCGATCCCAGAAGGTTATACAGTTAATAACTACCTGACCGACACCAATGCTTACTTCCTCTGTACTGATGTTCCTAATGGCATGAAGCACTTTATTCGTTCCCCATTAGCAAACAGCATGGACGGAGACTTCGATACTGGTAACGTCCGTTACAAGTCTCGTGAGCGTTATTCCTTCGGATTCTCGGATCCACTAGGAATGTTTGGTTCGCAAGGAGCATAAAAAAAGGGGGAGTCAAAAGCTCCCCTTTTTAATTTGTTTGTAGTAAGATTATTAAAACTGGGAATTACGCTTATTAAACTGCCCCAGCAGACGCATACACGATTAATAGGCTAACTTTGTATGGAGAATTAACATGGCACGATCCACATTCCAAGGTCCAATTCGTTCATTGGGCGGCATTTATCAACAAGGTCCAGCGACTATTGTTGAAATCACTTCTAGTACTACCCTAAGCCCAGAGGCTCATGGTGGGCGTATTATTTCCGTAGGTGGTTCTTTAGCTGCTGCTTTAACCTTAACCCTACCTGCTATTAACGTTTCAGCCAATCCAGTTTCTTCTGGTCCTGGTCAAAACCCAAGCACCGCCAATAATGAGGGCGTTGTGTACACAATTTGGGTTCCAACCACAATCTCTACTTCTTCTTTGAAGATTGGTACTGACGGCACAGATAAGTATGTAGGTTCTGTATTGTCAATTGACACCGACACTTCTGGCGCAACTGTTGGCTTTGTAGCAGGCGCAACAAACGACTTTATTAACTTTAACGGCGGTACTACAGGTGGAGTTGCAGGCACATGGGTTCAAATTGTGGCAATTGCTGCTAATAAGTACATGGTGAATGGTGTCGTGTTAGGCACAGGTGCTGTCGCTACTCCGTTTGCGGATTCTTAATTAATCTAGCGGACTAGGGAAAACCCTAGTCTACTCAACATCTTAGGAGATTAATTATGGGTATGCAATATGATGTAAAACAAGGACACTTAAACGA
>Ga0315909_10009965_pt1 | contig 10189 bp, 13 predicted proteins | sample LakEriMetagenome_11_FD_203527 | JGI IMG/M metagenome (GOLD analysis project Ga0315909, IMG submission 203527) | Freshwater fungal communities from buoy surface, Lake Erie, Ohio, United States - Buoy 2 MA125 | ecosystem: Environmental > Aquatic > Freshwater > Lake | place: USA: Lake Erie, Ohio...
TTTTCAACTCCATGGCAGATTTTATAACCAATTGATCTAAGTTATCAATTAACTCCGTGAAGTTCTTATGTAACTTAGCAAAATCCATTAGGCTGTTATTGTTACCGCTGGTGACTTATACAAGTTAGTAGCAGTTGGGATAACGCTTAAAGGCCCACCTGTGAAAGCGGAGAAAGTCAACACGTAAACACCCAACCCCGAAGCATCCACCGCGCTAGATGGAGTTAATGGTACGGTAGGTGCAGCTGTGTTGTAAGCTAAGAAATTTTCCTTAGCCAACCCAACAATAGGCACGTTTCTCAAAACCCCTGCATTATCACCCTCTGAAGTGCTAACGTATTTTACTGTTACAGTACAAACGTTTGCAGCTACTACGGTTTGAGTAGTAATAGTTGCAGCATAAACAGGTTCAATAGAATTTGCGCTATAAGCAGCCTTAAAGAATTTACCCTTATCGTTCCACTCGGTAGGGTCAGCAAATACTACTTCGATATTAGTAGTAAAACCAGCCCCCTCTTTTTGTGGGTGTACATCCAAAAATGATAGAGTAAAAGGCTCAAATAAAGTACCATCCGAAGAAGTACCGCAAACTAAACCGTTCTTATCAAAGATATAAGCGCAAAACTCGCCACCGTTTAAGGTACGAAGTTTCTTGTGGGTATCAAGTGAATTGGTGAAAGTGTAAATCCGTTTCTTTAAACCTTCCCAGTTTTTGATGATATTCCCAGTGTCAGTTTCAGTGATATTGTTCTCACTGTCTTTTATTTCCTCGCTATCAATCCTATTCAAAGGAATAATAGCACCCGTTGCAACCTGAGCCAAAACATTTGCTTTAACAGCGGCTAAAGCCATTGTATCGAAATGAGTGCCAGGAGTACAAACCCATAGAGCAACCGCTTTGCTTAAAGGTGTTCCACCTCCGGGGCTGCCTATGTTGTAATCGTTTGATGCATATGATAAACCCATCGTTTTTATTTTTTAGATTCCAAAACTATTAATTAATTCAATATCAGTAAAATCAAAATCAGCAAACAGTCCAGTTCCTAATGATTGCTTATACTTTATAAAGTTGTAAGCATCATAGTAACCTTTATAACCTAAATTATAAGCCCTTAACGAGTTTTGCTCTGGGCTTATCTCGATAGCAGCGTTTATTTTTTCTGCTATTGTTGGGTTGAAATTAAACTGCCCCTGAATGTAATGAAAGTATGTAAAGTAAGCTAGCATGTCTTTAAGTCCTCGGTAAACATATTTTTTACCATTATAAGTGTATGTAGCGAGTTCATCGTCTACCTTATACCCGTCAACAAGTTCTAAGATATCAGTTCTTGTAGGGTTGTTTTCATAATCTAAGTACATGGCATCTCCAAAAAGCATACTTAGGATATCGAACTCAACACGGGCGCAAGTATCATCGAACATATCGCTATCCAACTCTTGCAGGTTTAACCTGTAGCTACCGTTGGTAAAAACTGGATACTCTGAGTTAATTAAAGACATGCTAACCTATATTAGTATAAGAAACAAATTGGCCCTTTATCAGCTGTAAAACTAGTCCCAGGTGTAATATTAGCGGCTGTCCCCCAAGTTCCTGCGGCTGTACCTGTGATAAATTTACTACCTACAATCGGATAAGCCCTAAACTTTCCAGTAGTTCCATTGAACTGAACCGCTACAAAGTATTTACCAGCTACAGCGGAATAAGTCGAAGCAAACGCAATATTTTGAAACGTTGCAGTAGTTCCTAATAGTGTTGCTGTTTTATTAACTCTAGTAGTCGCAACTTGTGTCCCAGCTGCATTAAATAGCTGAACACATATTGAGTCAGTTCCACCTACAGAACCTAAAAGGACTCCAACACCTGTTATTGTAACATTATAAGGGATATTAACTTCAACCCAAAAACGATTACCATTAGCACACGCTACATCTGTCCCAGTTGCCGCTATAATTGGCGCACCTCCAGCCGCATAAAATACGCTCGGAGTAGTTGGAATTGTTAACCCGCCTGTTGCTGTAATTAGACCGTCTGAAGTAATCGCACCTATGCCAGTCATCACCCCAGCCGTTGAAATATCCCAATCGCTTGAATTAACCGCTACTGTTTGCGTATTGTTTCCTATTGTTATTGCAGTAGTACCTAGTAAAGCCTGAGAAGTTCCCAAGTTAACTCCAGCCCCTGCGGTTATAAGACCATCGCTAGTGATTGCTCCGATGCCTGTCATAACTCCTGTTGAAGAAATATCCCAATCAGAGCTATTAACGGCAACCGTTTGACCTCCATTTCCGATAGTCATCGCGGTTGTTCCGTATATGGCTTGCGATGTACCAATATTAACACCCTGAGTAGTTGTACCACCGGCAGTCAATGTTGACCTAAATAGAAATGCCGTAATGTTTGCCCTTTGAGTTGTACCACTTGCAATTAATCTTATACGATATAATCTATAAGTATTTGCTGTAAGATACGATCCTGCGAGTGGATTATCTGCCATATCATCCCATGTAATAGGGCTGCCTAAATCAGTCCAACCGTCAGTTTCAAATACTCTACCTTGTAATTGTATTGATACGCTAGGATTACCAGATATAGAATCCATAGTTATCGAGTAATTGATTATCTGAGTATAGTTCTGTTTGCAAGTGATATCAATATTAAAGGTATCATTTGCAGTGACGTAATCAGTAGTCGTGCTAAATCTCATAGCAGGGGCTATGATTGCCGCCCCTGTTTGAACAAAGCCCGTTTTTGTAACTTCTCTTCCGATGCTGGCAATGGCTACCAAAACCAGCAATATAGTTAGTAACTTTTTCATTTTAAAGTTGCTTGACCTTTTTTAACAAGAATTACAGCCGATGTTTCAGTCACTTCATACTCTTTGCCAGTTTTTAAAAATGGCGAGCTTTCAGTTCCGATAACAATTACCTTTTCTTGTGAATGAGGTAACCCAGCTTTTAACTCTTGCTCTTCAGATTTATTTTTCTTTGCCATAGTTAACTATGCTTTTGAAAGTAAAGCTTTAATTGCGGCTATTTCAGCATAAACCCAACCACCTTTTGATACTGTTGGGAGTTTAAGAAGTGAGAAAACTTCACCTACAATGGTCTCTTCGTTTTCTTTGAACTGATCGCCATATTGCCCCCTTCTTAACATAAATGCTGAGTGTTGCTCCTTAATGATATTACTAGCACCAACAGCCATATATCCAGCTGGGATATTAGTAGAAATCTTTGGAGTTAAACCAGCAAAAGCAATGTTATCTGGTAAGAACTGCATACTTCCATCAGTTCCCTGATTGAAACGTGCTAAAGCGGCATCGCCTGGACGAATGAAAATCATATCAGGGTTGTAACCGTTGTTCTCTACCCATAACCTCAGCGCTTGGATAACGTGAGCGTTTTGTGGCAATACGATTTGTCCGTCAAACTCAGTTGTAGTGTAAGAAGAAGCCCAACCAGTGATAGCGGTCATAATACCAGCTTCCCAAACACGGATAACTTGTTGCTCGAACATATCAATCACTTGCAATAACAATTGGTCAAAGTCCATTGCAAGCTCCTCAGTGAACTCGATACGACCTGCATACTTAACGCGGTCTGCCGTTCTCCAAACAAATGATTTGTCAGTAAGTACCTTTACAGCACCTTCAACAACAGCCCCGATAGCCTGTGTACTTTCAGTGTTTTGTTCCTTCCAACGTAAAATAGCAGGAACTTTAGCAACCTGGCGACCACCAATAGCATCAACAATGAAGTTCGCAGGGTATTGAATAACCAATACTTCGAGGTCATCCATCAAGGATACTGTGTTAATTGCACCTGCACCAGTTAAAATGGTTGCAGTGGTCATCATAGCACTAGCTCCACGTTTTGCTTTGAACTCAATCGCCCAATGTGAATTGCTTTTTCGAGCTGCTAAAATGTCATCCCTTTTAGCCTCAAGCATCGAACGAAGTTTGAACTTATCATCTTCGCCTAAACCACGCTTTGCAATGGCTTCTAACTCATCTACCTTAGTAGCTAGCGCACGAACAACAGCGGCTGCACTTTGACCTTCGTCAAATTGGCCGAGTAGCTTTTGAATTCCTTCAATCTTTGCATTTCTTTCGATAGCATCTAAACCAAAGGCATCCTCAATGGCAATACCAATAGGAGTAAGGAAGGCTTCCTCCTCAGCGGTCAACGGCTTAGTGGCTTTAGACCGCATAATCTTCATGAAATCTTCTTTTTTCATTTGAACTTTTTGATTATGTTAGTTAAAAAATTGTCACCATTATGCGGGTTGACTTCGCTTTTATCTTTTTGTTCTTTTAATGCTCGCTTAATTTCTATTTGAGCGTTAATATCATTAGGCACTGGAGCAAACGATAGACTTTCAGGTGTCCATAAATCGGCAAAGTAGTTAGGTATTTTACCCTCTTCGCGAACAACTGAATAATTAATAATGGTACCTTCGATAGATACGGTTTTAATTATGCCGTTTTTGATATCATCTTTTAACTCCTGGTCAGCTCTTGCGCCAAACTTAGCTCTAACCACTAAACCCCTTTCGTCGAATATGTAAGAGGTTGTAATACCTAAAGTGTTTTCCGCTGAGTTATCCCAAGGGTGATTGTCAAATAAAGGCAAACCAGAATCTAAACGAGAAGTATCAATATTTTCCTTATTGATTCTTAATATTTGATTGAATACCTCGTTATTCTCGTATGAATACCTTAACTGACCATTAACCGTTGGCACTGCCACCGCTTCAAAGTCGAAACCTTCGCCAGTTGTTGTAGATATTGTGGCTCTACAAACCTGCTTATCCTCGTATATTTTCTCTTTATTTGCTTCCATATTGCTCAATTATTTTATTTACCTCACTTGTAATATCCGCATTTGGGTCTAACTCCTTAATCGATTTAAGGTTGTTTAACCTTTTGGTAATTATATCTTCTTTTTTGCCTGCGTTGGTAATTAAACAGCTAACTGTTGAGTAGTCAGATTTAATTGCATATCCCACCTTATCAAACCCAAATAGCTTCGCTAAGTTCTCGTTAACCGTTTTATCAAGGCTTAGTATTCCATTTTCCCAAACGCTACGCTCGCTATCAGCCTGATTGTCGTAGGTGCTTTGGTCGTTACGTGGAACTAAAACAGGGGGTATTTGAAATGCAGATGCAATCTTTATCGCATTCTCTAACACCTCATCCAATGGCAATAGTTCGCTAATGGTTGCTAATGTCTTTACAAACTCAATCGGAACTCCTGAAATACCCCAAAGATTTTTACGACCTGTTAACCCGTTACGATTATTAATATCTTCTAATATCTTTTCGCGGTGATTAACGTTATCGAATATGCTTTCCAAGGCTCCGTTATTTGCCTGTAAAGACTTTTTAGCCAAATACCCAGCTGCGCCATTATTTGCGTAAACGTTGTATCGAGCTGAGTAAACGGCTAAAAGAATATCGATAGACTTATTGCGGCTGAATAAAGGTGATTTAGATAGTATTGCTGAGTTCGTTTGCTTCCTTAACGAGTAGTTATCAATAAATAGGTTATCAATGGTTAATACCTTTTCTTTGCCTGAGTATTCTGAGTATTTTGCTCGTTTAATGAGTTGTTTCTTATCGCTTAAATCAAGTATAGAAACGTTGTTAAATTCTTCGATAGTTGTTAAATCAGGGTTTAACACATCCCACCTACTAATGCTATTTACAGTTAAATTCTTATAGCTCTTAGGTGCAGATAGATAGTTGAGCGCGTTCCCGTATGATAGTAAAGAGTAAACGTACTGATAAACCAAATCAGAAAAAGAGTAAAAAGGGTTGATGTTAGTTAAAAATCTGTTTAATTCAGTATTCTCAACCTCATTCCCTTTGCTATCAACTATAAATTTACGTAGTTTTGAAACCCTATCCGCGTAGAAATCAACAGGAAAATCCATCTCAGCCACCGAGTTACACAAGCTAAAAACGTTTGAATCGGTCAGCTTTTCAGGAACAACTAAGTTTCCGATGGATGTTATCTCGTATGGGTTGTAATCTCCAGATGTTTCTACAATCTGAACGTTTGGAATTTTTCTAAACCTGTCCCAAAATGCCATCCTATAATTTTTGTACAAAGTTATAGAATAATTCTATATATAGCAAATTTCTATATATAGTTTTTATCTATATTTATAATTTATACTTCAATTTCATTATTTTAGCAGCCTGACAAGCGCAATCAATCGCATCCTTTTTGTGCTTATTGTCGCTCTCCCTGGAGTAAGATGTCAAGTCAGAAATAAAAGCGGAATACTCTTTATTTGATTTATAGTTTTCGCCAAAGTAGAATCGACTAGCAACGAACTCATAAAACGAAAGTATTCTTACATCCTTTTCTTCGGTTGAGTTAAACGGAACAACAGCACAAAAAGCTGGTTTATTCTTTTGCTGAAGTAGTACAGCCGATAACCCCAACCCGTTAGACTCATAGAATATCTGCTCTGATTTGTAAAATTCCAACTTTTCAGCGGTTCTATTTACTGTTGCATCTACCCCATCAACCGAGTGGATTACGTCCCGAACAAAACATATAACTTTGCTTTCAATTTGGTATATCTCACAGAACATAACAGGAAACTTATCACCTCCCTTGTTCGATGGGTCCCCAACTGCAAAACGATATAAGGCTTTTTCTGGCGGAAATGTAGCAAACTTTAATTTAGACTTAGGTAGTAATATCCCTTCAGGTTCAGTTATCCATCCACCCATAACAATATTCTCATACTCATCTGGGTTTTCCTCTTTTAGCCTTTGGTAGTCTGCTAGTATATTTTTTGGCATTATGCTGAAATCGCAGTCTAAATAGCTCGAATGAATATACATTACATTGTCAACTATACAATTCTCACCACCCTCTAAGCCTTTTTTCTCAAAAAACTCCTGAAATATCCAATGGTCTTTAGTTGTTGGGTTAAGGATAAGTATGTTTAGATTGCGTTTACTTGTTGAACGTATCGAATAGAATATTTTTTTAAACGTTTTGTAATCTGGTAACTCTTCAGCCTCATCGTTTACAAAAAGGTTAAACCCGCTTAATGATTTAAGGTTTGCCGTTTGCTGCTTAGACCCTGTTTTTATTCCTTTAAAGGCTATTCTATTACTGCCTTTCTCAATGTGGGTATTCGTATCATTAACAACCTTACCGAGTAGTTCTGCTTTATCGCTTACCTCAGGCTTAACGCTATCGGTTATTGACTCATTGGTGTATCGAGTATAAAGTACATCCCATTGATAGTCTGTTAGCGCGAGTAAAGAAAATATTGAAACTGAGTAAGATTTTAAAGAGTAGCGGCCACCTGTTATTATTACCGTATCAATTTCTGGGTGATACGTATCATCGAGCAATCTGAAAAGCGGCTCAAACTTATCTGAAATTTTAACCTCATTGCTCATTGGTTGGCTTCGTGAAAACTATTGTAGTGGGAATAACCTTTATTTCTTTATCATCAGAAGTAACATCTGCCCTATCCCTCCACTTCCAATTACTCTTTAAATTTACTATTCCTGTTGCCTCTCTTATAATCCCTTTTTTTGTGTTCGAATAACAATTTGATTGTATGTTGTTATTCAACTCATTACGCAATCTTTGAAGTGCTGGAAATCTTTTGGCAAGATGTTCGAATATTTCGTGAAATGTTCCAAGTTCTCTAGCAATTTCTCCGATAAAATCATAAGTATAACCTCTAACCTCAACAGCCTTATCGTTAACCTTTATGTAATATGTTTCTATTTCATTAGATAGGTCAATAGCATCATTAAAAAGCATGGTTGCTTTTCTTAGCGTCCACTTTTCAGCGTTCTTATTTCCGTAAGGAGCTCCAGCCATTAGTTAAGATAGATTAATCCGATATTCGAATAGCATGGATAAACGACAAATGGAACTAGTGTTTTAGTTTGCATGTCGAAATATCTTACATAAGATATGTTGTATATACTTTTATCCATGCTGCAAATATAGCTTATTTTTGGTTAACGGTCAAATTTAAAAACTCAAAAAACATTAGTTGTTTGATTATCTTTTGTTTATACGATGCGAAAAGGTCATTTTACAGCTGGATAAATACCCTGCTTTTCTTCTTCCGATAATTCGTTATAGTTTTTTTTTAAAAACTTTCCATGCCATGCTCCATATCCTGTTTGCTTATTATTCATATTCCAATCAGAATAAAGTTTTGGCGCACATTCAGAGCAAAGCGGTTTACCTTTATACTTTTCGTTGCTTTCATCCCAAATAAAAATATCTGGTCTTTGTCTACTCCAATATAAACCTAGAGCTGTATTTTCTACGCAATTACATTTTAAACATACATAAAGTCCCATACTCTACTTTTTAGTTTGGTTTAGTTGTTGTGTTGTTGTTATTGGTTAAAACACATTCCTAAGTCTTTTAGCTTAACCCTGAACAGGTCTTTACATTCTGGCTTACTTTGTGCTTTTTCAACTGCCTTAACCCACTCATCTGTTGTTTCGCAAAATGCCTCATCGCCTTTAATTTCCTTTACAATTACTTTGGCAAACATACAGTAGAGTTTTATAGGGTTATACATATTTTCTAGTGCAATAGTAGTATGAATGCAAGCATTATATCCAACTTTTGGAGTCCAACCGTAGTGCTTTTGAAAGTATTCATTATAAATGCTTTCTTTTGGCTCATCAAATAAACTTAATTGGATTGCTTGCATGCTTCTACTTGTTTAAACTAAAAACCTTTTCCTTTGACCTGCTAAAAATTAGTTAGACATATCATCAATCAAAAGTTTATACGTTGCAATTTGCTCACTCATTTTTTCTCTATCAAGTTTTACTGTATCGTTTTTGTGCGATTCGAGCCATGCATACTTTTCTTGCCCTATATCTAACATTAGCCTTTTCTTAAACTCCGCTTCGTTACCGTTCAAAGTAATATTACAGCTGTCACACTGGCATCGAATATTATCGAGGTTAAATTGCAATGCTGGATAACCTGACTTGCTAAAGCAATGCCCAGCTTGACAAAATGATGTATTTATCTTTATCGGAGTTCCACAGGTAAAGCATTTAGTTCGTCCTGTTTCATCGGCATACTTCAGCTTGACGTATCTCGAAATCAAGATAAGCAGCTCTTTCTTTAGCGTGGGTATGTTCTTTGGTTTTTTCACTTTAACAGCCTTTTAAGATTCGACTTCTGAACTACCTTAGTAAACTTTTCAAGTTCTGCAATTAATGCTAATATTTTATCTTTTGATGGTTCGATTAAATTATTTCTTTTACTGTCTGCTCCAATATTTACCTGCGATGGCATTATTACTCTTAATATTTCAACAAACGCTTTCAAGTCAAAATTCATTATAGGCTCTATGGTTACATGAAAATCAAGTTTAGGAAATTCTTTTCTAATATCAACTATTGATAGATATCTATGAAATGGAGATGGAGCAAATCCCATTTTATCCTTATAATGCCTATTCGATTCTAGTGTAATACAAAATATAGACTTTTCAGGGAAAAGTATATCATTTAGCATTTCATGAAGTCTAAATGGGTTTTTAGTTTGAAATAAGAATGTACTATCACTTTTTCTGCATCTATAAACTATTTCATCAATGATTTCCTTTTTTACATCACAGGCGAATAAATCATTTTGAGAAACTACAAATACGAATTTATCTTTACCTAGATTTTTGCTTATTTGATTTTCATCAATTCTTGGTAATCCGCTGTACTTAGTTTTGCATCCAGGATAACGCTTAAATGATTCAGTCGAACAATACCCGCACCGATGAAAACATTCACCTGCAAGTGGATTCCATTTTATATCCACAAATTCATACATATTACCTTTTTTCATAGTCAAATATACTGTTTTTTAGTGAGTTGAACAAATTACTTGCTTTACGTATTAGTTAGTATTATTTGCTTTTGGTTGAGGCTAAAAAGGAATGTCTTTGACTAACTCCTCAAAAGTTTGCTCATGTTCTTTTTCAATTGCTTTGTGATGTAAGTAGTTTGAGTTATCCCATTGGTCAACGCTTGAACCTTCTTTTTCATATCGACCATTAACATAATTATAAACTAACTCGACTTGACCACCGTCACCTAAATGCTTAAACTTTACCTTTTGAACGTTTATAATCGTTTTCTTATCTACAAAATCTCGATGTACAATTATACCGTAA
>Ga0315909_10009966_pt1 | contig 10189 bp, 10 predicted proteins | sample LakEriMetagenome_11_FD_203527 | JGI IMG/M metagenome (GOLD analysis project Ga0315909, IMG submission 203527) | Freshwater fungal communities from buoy surface, Lake Erie, Ohio, United States - Buoy 2 MA125 | ecosystem: Environmental > Aquatic > Freshwater > Lake | place: USA: Lake Erie, Ohio...
GGTCTCCGTCCGCCACGCCGCTCCCGCGTCGCTGCGGGAGAGTTTCAGCAGGGCCTCCTCGGCCTCGTCGCGGCGGCCGACGCGGCGCAGGAGCGTGCCCAGCAGCAGCTGTGCCTCGCCGTCGAGCGGGGCGAGCTCGAGCAGGCCGCGCAGGTTCGTCTCGGCCCCGAGCCAGTCGCGTGCCAGGTAAGCATCGCGCGCCTTGACGAAGAGGGCCTCGGCGGCGGCGTCGCGGCCGCACGGGATCGGCGGCGGGAACGCCGTGACGGCCGACACCGTGGCCACGAGCCAGATGGCGGCCGTGGCGGTCCACAGTGCCAGCGACACCCGCACGTCGACCAGTTCCGTCCAGATGAACGTGGTGAACACGGCCACGTCCACCGCCACGGCGAACGCGACCGCCAGCACGAGCCCGGCGAGGCTGCCCCGCAGCCACAGCCAGGGCAATCCCGGCCAGACGAGCGTGAGGGAGCGTGCCAGGCCCACGATGGCGTCCTTCTGAGATGAGAGTCGAGGCCGGCGGTGATGCGGGGCAGGGCGGTGGCCGCTGCGGCCCGGCCGGCGGCGGGAGGGTAGCCGCCGGCCGGCCGTTTCTCCAAGGGATGCACGCGGGTACAACGAGGGCATGAAAACCGGTGGTTCCGCGGAATCTGGGGCGACGGCGGAGGCATGGCGGGCGATCGACGCCTCCGCCAATCGGGCCGCCGAGGCCCTGCGGGTCGTCGAGGACGTCGTGCGATTCATGCTCGACGACGGCCAGCTCACCCGCCTGGCCAAGGACCTGCGGCACGATCTGGCGGCCGCGCTGGCCGACGGCCTCGGCGGCCGGGTCTTTCTCCGCGACGTGCCTGCCGACGTGGGTGCCGGAATGGCGGCGGCGGCGCAGCGGCCGCGGGCCTCGGCGGGCGACGTGATCGCCGCCAACGCGGCCCGGGCCGCCCAGGCGCTCCGCAGCCTCGAGGAGTTCACGCCGCTGGTCGACCCGCGGGCCGCCGGCCGCTTCGAGCCGCTCCGCTACCGGCTCTACTCGCTCGAGCGGGCGGCGCTCGTCGCGGAGCGGTCGCGCGACCGCTTGGCCGACGTCCGCGTGTGCGTGCTGGTCGACGGTCGCGACGATGCGGCGGCCTTCGGGCGGCTGGTGGAGTCGCTCCTGGAGGCAGGAGTGCGGATGCTGCAGATTCGCGACAAGCAGCTCGCCGTGCCGGCGCTGGCGGCGCGGACGCGCCTGGCCCTGGCCGCCGCCCGCCGCCACGGCGACCGGCCGGCGATCGTCGTCGTCAACGACCGGGCCGACGTCGCTGCCGCCACCGGGGCCGACGGCGTCCACGTCGGCGGCTCAGACCTGCCCACGTCGCTGGCCCGCCGCGTCGTCGGGCCGGCGCGTCTGGTCGGCCGCACGGCGCATGACGTCGCGGAGGCCCGCGCGGCGGCGGTCGACGGGGCCGACTACCTCGGCGTGGGCCCCTGCTTTCCGTCGGCGACCAAGGCGTTCGAAGCGTACGCGGCCCCGGCGTTTCTCCGCGAGGTGGTCCGCGAGACCAGCCTGCCGGCGTTCGCCATCGGCGGCATCTCCTCCGGGCGGCTCGCCGAGGTGGCGGCGCTGGGCGTCACGCGCGTCGCCGTCGCCTCGGCGGTCACCGGCGCCGCCGATCCCGGCAGGGCGGCGGCCGACATCATCGCCGGGTTGGAGCTGCTGGCGGCGGCGCGGCAGCCGCGGCCGGCGACGCGAGCTCCTTGAGCGCGGCCACGACCGCGCTGGCCATGTCGGCCTCGTCCCGCTGCCGATAGCCGCTCCACGCGGCCCTGATCCGGCCGTCGGGACCGATCAGGTAGGTGCTGGGGAACGAGTCGAAGGCGTAGGCCGAGTGGAACAGGAGCCGCGTGCGGCCGGTCGGGTCCGCCCAGGCGTCGATCGAGAGCCGCTGCTCCGCGAGAAATTCCGCGGTGATCGCCGCGAGCTTGTCGGGGTCTTCAGGGCCGCCCGTGCCGCAGGAGATGGCCACGAGCTGGAATGCCGGCTCCGACCGCAGCCGCTCCGCGAGCCGGGCCAGGCCGGGCAGCTCGCGGCGGCAGGGCAGGCACCAGGTTCCGAAGAAGTTCAAGAGCGTCACCCTGCCGGTGAAGGTCGGAGCCGGCCGCGACCGGTCGGCCAGCGACACCAGCGGCAGGTCCCCCACGCTGCGGCCGACGGCCGGGTGGCCGGGGGAGCTGCCGCCGCAGCCCGGGCAGCACGCGGCCACGAGCGCGAGCACGCACAGCAGCTGGGGCAGCGGCAGGCATGCCGTCGAAGAATGACCGTGCGCGTGGACGCGGAAGGCGGCGGCGCTGGATCGTATCATCGTGGTCGGCAGTCGGGTGGAGTCGGGCCACTGGCGGAGGACGTTTCCAGTGTACGAAGTCGAGCTCAAGTTTCCCGTGGCCGACCCGCAGGCGGTCGAGCGGCGGCTGGTGTCGCTGGCCGCCCGGTTTCGCGATCCTGTCGAGCAGGTCGACCGCTACTTCGCGCATCCGTGCCGCGATTTCGCCCGCACCGACGAGGCGTTGCGGCTGCGGAGCGAGGGGGACGAGGTCGCGATCACCTGGAAGGGGCCGCGGGTCGATACCGCCACCAAGACCCGCCGCGAGATCGAGCTGCCCCTCGCCCCGACCGACGCCGGCTCCGGCGGCCGCGGCGTCGAGCGGACGCTCGCGTCCTGGACCGAGCTGCTGGAGTCGCTCGGCTTCCGCCCCGTGCTGTCGGTGGCCAAGCGGCGCCGGCCGGCCCGCGTCCCCTGGCAGGGCGCGGAGATCGACGCCGCCATCGACCACGTGCACGGCCTGGGCGACTTCCTCGAGATCGAGCTGATCGCCAGTCAGGGGGAGGTGCCGCTGGCGCGGGCGTGTCTGGAATCGCTGGCCCGCGAGCTCGGCTGCGGCGCGGCAGAACGGCGCAGCTACCTGGAGCTGCTGCTGGAGTCGCGGGTGCCGCGCTGACGCCCGCCGTCAGCGGATGATCTTGTTGCGCTCGTCGAGCAGGATCATCGCCGGCTTGTGCGTCGCGGCGGCGGCGGCGTCGAGCCAGGTGAACGACATGATCGTGAGCCGGTCGCCGGGAACGCCCAGGTGGGCGGTGGCGCCGTTGAGCTCGATCGCACCCGAGCCCGGCTTGCCGTAGATCACGTACGTCTCGAATCGCTCGCCGTTGGAGAGGTTGCCCACGAGGATCCGCTCGTAAGGACGCAGTCCCACCCGCTCGGCCAGGTCGGCTGCGATGGTGAGGCTCCCCTCGTAGTCGACGGAAGCGGCTGTCACCGCGGCGCGGTGGATCTTCGACTTCAGCAGGCAGATCGTCATCGCGGCGGCGGGGCGGGGCGGAAGCGGATGCAGACGGGCGCGGGCACCGGGATCGACTGGCCCGTGAACGACAGTCTGCCAGTTTCCGCGTCGATCGCGAAGACCGTGACCGTGTCGGAATTCTGCCCGGCCGCCAAGAGGAACCGGCCGGTCGGGTCGATCGCGAAGTTGCGGGGCGTCTGACCGCGGATCGGCTCCACCCCCAGGAACGCGAGCTTTCCCGTGGTCGCGTCGGCCGCGTACATCGCGATCGAATCGTGGCCGCGATTGGAGGCGTAGACGAACCGGCCGCCGGGATGGGCCACGATCTCGGCCGTGGAGAAGCCCTTTCGATCGACCACGTCGGCGGGCAGCGTCGAGAGCGACTGCAGGGGTGTGAGCCCGCCGCTTTCCGGATCGAAGCCGAAGGCCGTGACCGTGAGGTCGAGCTCGTTGACGGAGAAGCCGTGGCGGCCGTCGGGGTGGAAGGCGAAGTGCCGCGGCCCGGCGCCGGGGGCGGTGGCGGCGAAGCGATGCGGCGCGATGACGGCCCTGTCCGCGTCGAGCGCGTGGACGAACACCTTGTCGAGGCCGAGGTCGCAGGCGATGGCGAAGCGGCCGTCGGCCGAGGGATAGATCGAGTGGGCGTGCGGCGCCTCCTGCCGCTGCGGGTTGACGCTCTTGCCCTCGTGCTGGATGAAGCCGCCGGCCGCGCCGGGCACGACGGGCTCGAGGCTGCCGTCCGCCGCGAGCCCCAGGCAGATCACGCTGCCGCCACCGTAGTTGGCGGCCAGGGCGACGCGGCCGCCGCGATCGACCGACACGTGGCACGGAGCCTTGCCGCCGGACGGCTGGTGGTTCCTCCGGCCGAGCATCCCCGTCGCCTCGTCAACCGTGAAGGCGATGACGGCGCCCATCGGGCGGCCGTCGGCGTCGGAGACCTCCGATACCGCGTAGAGCATCGGCAGCGCGGGGTGCAGCGCGACGAACGACGGGTTCGTCGCCTTCCCGGCGAGCACGGGGGGCGACAGGCGGCCGGTGGCGGTGTCGAAGCGGGAGACGTAGATGCCCTCGCTCGTCGGCCTGCCGGCGGCCGCGCTGGTGTAGGTGCCGAACCAGACGAGCCGCTCGCCGCCCGCCGGTGCGTCGGCGGCGGACGCGGAGGCTGCGACGCCGAGCGTCATGGCGACGAGGGACGCGATGGCGACGCAGGCCGTCACGGCTCCCGCACTGCGGGCGATGGCTGTCATGGTATGGTGCGGAGCTCGCATGGTGACCGGGGTCGGGCGACGGCTCGAGCCGGCTGGCCGGGCCGCACCCTCCCTCAGATCGTACCCCCATGAGCGAGCGACGCAACGCGGGAGCCCCGGACGGCGCCGCGTCGGCCACCGTCCCTGACGGCGATCGCGCGGGCCGGGGCCGCGAGGAGCGCAACACGCTCTGGCTGGAGTGCTACCAGGTCGTCGTCCGCGTCGGCTGGATCTTCAAGACCGAGACGATCATCATGCCGGCCGTGCTCGACGCCGTGGTCGACTCCGGCCTCCTCCGCGGGCTGTTGCCGGTGCTCAACCGGGGCGGGCAGAGCCTGCCGCCGCTGTTCTTCGCGGGGCGGCTGGCCCGGCGGCCGCGGAAGCAGTGGTCGCTCGTGCGGACGAGCATGGCCATGGCGGCCTGCTTCGGCCTCCTCGCCGTGGCCTGGCCGCCGCTGGCGGCCGCCCGGCCCGACCTCCTCGCGGTCCTGTTCCTCGTCCTCTACGCCTGCTTCTCGGCCTCGAACGGCCTCAACCAGCTCGCGCTGGCGGCGCTGCAGGGGAAGCTGATCCCCGCCGGGCATCGCGGCCGGGCCATGGTCGTCAGCGTGACGGTCGGGAGCGTGCTGGCGATCGCCGCGGCGGTGCTCTTCCTGGGCCCGTGGCTGGACCGTGGAGATTTCCCGAGCATCTTCGCCGCCACCGCCGCCTTCTTCGCGCTGGCCGGGCTCGCGCCGCTCATGCTCGACGAGCCGGCCTCGCACGTCGCCGCACCCGCGGCCGTCCCGCGCGACGTCGCCGGACTCTGGCCGCTGATGGCGCGGGGCGTGGCCGCGTGGCAGCGGACGCTCCGCGGCGATGCGGCGCTCGTGCGGCTGTGCGCGGTCGCGGGCTGCTTCTCGGCGGTGATCATGCTCTTTCCCCACTATCAGGCGTTCGCCCGCGACCGGCTCGGCAGCGGCGCGGCCAGCCTGCTGACGTGGGTGGTCGTGCAGAACGCCGCGACGGGGCTCGTCAGCCTCGTCGCCGGTCCGCTCGCCGACCGCCGCGGCACGCGGATCGTGCTCGTGTGGCTGGTCGCGCTCTCGTCGCTCACGCCGCTGGTGGTGACGCTGCTGTCGCTCCTGCCGCACGCCGCCGCCGTGGAGTGGTTCTGGATCGTCTACGCCCCGCTGGGCCTCAATCCGATCACGCTCAAGATCTTCACGAACTACGCGCTGGAGCTGGCGCCGGCGGCGGCGGAGCATCCGCGGTACGTGAGCATCGTGGGAGCGGCGCTGGCGCTGCCGTTCGTCGTCTCGCCGCTGGTGGGGGCGGCCGTCGATTGGCTCGGGTTTCGCCCGGTGTTCGTCGCGGGGGCGGCGGTGATCGCCGCCGGGGCGGCCTTCGCCCTGGGCCTGCCGGAGCCGCGGCACCGCTGAGCCGCCGGCAGGGGCGGATCGTCCGGGCTCCAGGCCGGCGGAAAATCGCCTGGAAGCCGGAAAATGAACGATTGCCCCCGGGGCGTTCCCGGGCGTATGCTCTTCGGGAACCGCACAGCGTCAACCGTGCGTCACATTCCCAATTGCCTGGAGGCTCTGGTCATGAAGTTCCGTAGCGTGAGTGCCCTCGTGCTGGTCGCCGTCTTCTGCTCGGCCGCTCTCGTGGTGGCCGCCCCGAAGGAGCCCAAGGATGCGAAGTGCCCGGTGTCGGGCAAGGGCTGCAATCCCGAGAAGAGCGCCGATTTCGCCGGCGGCAAGGTCTACTTCTGCTGCGGCAACTGCGAGGCCGCGTTCAAGGGCGACTCCGCCAAGTTTGCCGCCAAGGCCCATCAGCAGATGGTCTCGACCGGTCAGCTGGTGCAGAAAGGCTGCCCGTTCAGTGGCGGTCCGGTGAAGGCGGGCACGCAGGTTTCGATCGGCGACGCCGAGGTCGGCTTCTGCTGCAACAACTGCAAGGGCAAGGTCGAGAAGGCCTCCGCCGACGAGCAGATCACGATGGTCTTCGGCGACATCTCGAAGGGCTTCGCGGCGAAGAAGTAGTCGCCCGCCCCGAGATCGCCCCGTCGAACCCGCCCCGGCGAAATGGCCTAGGTCGGCCGACGGTAGCCTGACATACTCCGCACGGGAGCTGCCTCCCGTGCGGAGTTTTTCGTTTTCATGCGCGTCTTCCTCTCGGCCGGCGAGCCGTCCGGCGACCATCATGCCGCGGCGCTGGTGCGGGCGCTGGTGGCCCGACGGCCCGACGTGGAGTGCGTCGGGCTCGGCGGCCCGTGCATGGCGGCCGCGGGCTGCCGGCTCATCGCCGACCTCACGCAGCTGGCGGTGATGTGGTTTTTGCGGGTCATTCTCAGCCTGTATCGCTTCGTCGACCTCGCGCGGCGGGCTGAGCGGAGCTTTCTCGACGCCCGGCCCGACGTCTGCGTGCTCGTCGACTTCCCGGGCTTCCACTGGTGGCTGGCCTGGCGGGCCAAGCGGCACGGCATCCCGGTGGTGTTCTACTGCCCGCCGCAGATCTGGGCCTGGGGCAGCTGGCGGGTCGGCAAGATGCGGCGGCTCGTGGACCACGTCCTCTCCGCGCTGCCCTTCGAGCACGACTGGTTCCTGTCACAGGGCATCGCGAGCACGCTCGTGGGCCATCCCTTCTTCGACGAGCTGCGGATCGCTCCTCGCTGTGGAGACGGCGGCGTCGTGCCCGGCGGTCGGCCGCTCGTGCTGCTCCTGCCGGGCTCGCGGAGCCAGGAGATCGAGGCGAACCTCGCGACGATCCTGCGGGCCGCGGCGCTCGCGGCCGCGCGGGTGCCGGCGGCGCGGTTCGTCGTCGGGGCGCTGCACGAGCGGCATGCGGCGCGGGTGCGAGACTCGATCGCCGCACTGGGGCCGGAGCTGGCGGGCGTCGACGTCGCGGTGGAGACGGGCCGCACGCGGAGCCTGATGCAGGAGGCGCGGTGCGCGATCGCCGTGAGCGGATCGGTGTCGCTGGAGCTCTTGGCGGCGCGGGTGCCGGCCACGATCGTCTACCGCATCGGCGGCCTCGCCCACGTCGTGCAGAGCTGGTTTCGGCATGCCCGCTCCATCACGCTGGTGAACCTCCTGGCGGCCCGCGATCCCATCGGGCCGACGCGGCCGGCCTGGCGGCCGCCACGGCGGGTCGAGCCCGCCGATCCCGAGGCGATCTATCCCGAGTACCTCGCCGTGCAGGATCCGGCGGCCCACCTGGCCGCCCACGTCGTGGAGTGGATCGAAGACCCGGCGGCGCGGCGGCACACCATCGCGCGGCTCGACGCCGTCGCGGAGGCCGTCGCCGGCGGCGGATCCGCGGAGCGGGCCGCCGCGGCCGTGCTGGCCCTCGCTCGGCGCGGGGCCGGGGAGCGACCGGCCGTGGTGACGTCCCGGCGGCAGCCCGCCTCCACACGGCGGCTGGCGGATGCGGCATAATGCCGCCGATGTTTCTCGCCGCGCCCCAGCCCACGCCAGCCGACCTGCAGTTCTCGCTGTTCGGGATTGCGGTGCGCGTGTCGGCGTGGTTCTGGGTGGGCGCCGCGCTCCTGGGCTGGGGCATCTGCCGGGCGCTGGCCCACGGCGACCAGCGACAGCTGCTCCAGTATCTCGTGATCTGGCTGCTCTCCGTGTTCGTCTCGCTCCTCGTCCACGAGATGGGGCATGCGCTGGCGTATCGCTGGTTCGGGCAGTCGGCGCACGTGGTGCTCTATCACCTGGGCGGGCTGGCGATCCCCACCGCCTGGGGCGGCCGCGGCGCCCGTCGGCCCTCCGAGCGGCTCGTCGTCTCGGCGGCCGGCCCGCTGTCGCAGCTGGCCCTCGCGGCGGCGCTCGTGGCGGTGCTGAAGGCGGGCGGGTATGCCGTGCCGTTTCCGTTGCCGAGCATCGGCGTGCCGCTGGGCCTGTACGAGGGCGCGGACCTCGGCCCCCGCTTCCTCTTCGCGTTCGTGCTCTTCTTGCTGCAGGTCAACGTCTTCTGGCCGCTGTTGAACCTCGTGCCGGTGCCGCCGCTCGACGGCGGGCAGATCGTCCGCGAGGGCCTGCTCGCGATCGGCGTGGCCGATGCCGTGAAGATCGCGTCGCTCATCGGGGTCGTGGCCGGGGCCGCGGTGGCGTGGTGGGGCTACACGCACGGCGAGCCCTACCTGGGCATCATGTTCGCGATGCTCACGGTCTCCTGCTTCCAGAGCCTCTCCGAGGACACCCCGTGGCGGCGGTGGAACTGACGCGGGCCGCGGCGGCCGGAGACGGCCGGACGGGGTTCGTCGTGCTCGGGGCCAGCAACGTCTCGCGGGGCCTCTCCAGGCTGGTCGGTGCGGTCGAGTCGCGTGTCGCGCCGGCCGATGTCTTCGTGGCCGCCGGGCACGGCCGCTCCTACGGCGCCAACAGTCGCGTCTGGGCCCGCCGGCTGCCGTCGATCCTGCGGTGCGGCCTGTGGCGCGGGCTCGACCGCGCCGGGCACGGCGCGGGTGGGGCCGGGGATCGTCCGCCGCTCCGCGCGCTGGTGACCGACGTCGGCAACGACCTGCTCTACGGATTCCCGGTCGAGCAGGTGGCGGCGTGGCTGCGGGAGAGCGTGGGCCGTCTTGCCGACCGCGGGGCGCGGGTCGCCGTCACGCGGCTGCCGCTGGCGAGCGTCGCGGGAGTGGGCAGGATCCGCTACCGGGCGCTGCGGACGCTCTTCGTGCCCGGCTGCCGGCTGTCGCTCGACGAGGTGAAGGACGCCGCGGTCCGGCTCGACGAGGAACTGGTGCGGATCGCCGCCGCGCACGCCGCCGTGCTGATCGACCAGCCCGCCGCCTGGTACGGGCTCGACGCGATCCACGTGCGGCGACGGCACCTCGACTCGCTCTGGGGGCTGGCCTGCGAGGCCTGGGGGCTCGGGCCCGGGATGCGGCCGCCGCGGTCGCTGGCCCGCTGGGCGCGGGTGGGCTCGCGCGGGGCGGAGGTGCGGTCGCTCGCCGGCGCGGTGCGGTTCACCCCGCAGCCGGCGCTCTCGCTCACGCGGGGTGGCACGCTGTCGCTCTACTGAAACGCCGCCGCTCTCCCGCTGAAGCGGTGAGCCAGCCGCCTCAGAGCACCGGCAGCGAGGGCAGCGGCGGGCGGGCGGCGTGGGAGGCGGCGAGGTTGCCCACCAGCCGCTCGCAGATCGCCTCGAGCCACGGCCGGCTGTCGGCGTCGTCGAAGTTCGCGGCCGTGCGGCCCGCGTCGCCGTGCTCGCGGATCGGGATCTGGATCGGCACCTCGCCCAAAAACGGGATGTCGAGTTCCTGGGCCGTCCGCCGGGCGCCGCCAGTGCCGAAGATGTCGTACCGCTTCTTCGTGTCGGGGCAGACGAAGAAGCTCATGTTCTCGACCATCCCGAGGACGGGGATGCTCACCTTGCGGAACATCGCGATCGCCTTCGTGGCGTCGAGCAGCGCCACGTCCTGCGGCGTGCAGACGACGACGGCGCCGGTCAGCGGCAGCACCTGCGAGAGCGTCAGGGCGATGTCGCCCGTGCCCGGCGGCATGTCGATGATCAGGTAGTCGAGCGGCCCCCACGCCGTGTCGCGGAGCATCTGCGTGATCGCGCCGTGCAGCATCGGCCCGCGCCACACCACCGCCTCGCCCGCCGGCACGAGGAAGCCCATCGACATCACCGGCATG
>Ga0315909_10009971_pt1 | contig 10188 bp, 11 predicted proteins | sample LakEriMetagenome_11_FD_203527 | JGI IMG/M metagenome (GOLD analysis project Ga0315909, IMG submission 203527) | Freshwater fungal communities from buoy surface, Lake Erie, Ohio, United States - Buoy 2 MA125 | ecosystem: Environmental > Aquatic > Freshwater > Lake | place: USA: Lake Erie, Ohio...
TGCAACAACTTTGGTGCATACCGCCAGGCTGCAGGCTTCAGCAGTCTGGTGCCCCTTGCAGCGGGCGAGAACCATTACACCCGCTTCGATTTCGCGCGACTGATCGAGGAAAAAGCCGTCCAGATCCTGCAGCCCGATCTGTCCAAGACTGGCGGCATCAGCGAGTCACTGAAAATTGCAGCGATGGCGTCGGCCTGGGGGCTGCCGGTGCATCCGCACAGCTCAGCCACTGGCATCAACCATCTGGCGTCAATCCACTTTCTTTCGGCGATCGACAACGGCGGCTATTTCGAGGCTTGCGTGTCGGCCTTCAACCCGCTGCGCGACATGTTTGGTGCGCCGTGTCGCATTGGCGCCGATGGGTGCGTGGAAGCGAGCGATGCGCCTGGCATCGGTCTGCCGATCGACGAGGAAGTCTTCAAGCAGTTTCCGCCGATCGATGGTCCGGGTTATCTCGTGACCTTCTGAGCGCTTGCCCCGTATCAATTGCCTGGAGCGCCAGTCATGTCTGCGACACCCAAGAGCCGCCTGCTGCTGACCAACCTGATCCATCCGCACTGGCAGCGCAGTCTTGCCGAGCAGATGGAAGTCATCGTGGCGCCGCGCACCGATGGGGCCACACTGATCGAGTTGGCCCGCGAAGCGGATTACATCGTGGTCCGCGCGCCGCTGCCCGAGGCGCTCTTCGATGCGGCGCCGCGGCTGCGGGGCGTGATGCGTCATGGCGCAGGTCTCGACATGATCCCTTTGCCCAAGGCCAGTGCCTGTGGGGTGGCGGTGGCCAATGCGCCGGGTGCCAATGCCGTGACGGTGGCGGAGTACGCCCTGGGGCAGATGCTGAACCTGGCGCGCCACCTCGCCCGCATCAACCAGGACCTGCGCACGCAGGGCTGGGTCACGGCCCGAGCGCACAGCGACCATGCCAGCGAACTGCGCGGCAAGCATCTGGTGATCGTCGGGGTGGGGGCCATTGGTCAGGCGCTGGCGCAGATCTGCGCCGTGGGGCTGGGGATGCGGGTGATCGGCGTCAATCGCAGCCTGCGCACTGACACTGAGCGCATCACCTACAAGCCCCTGCTCGAAGCACTGGGCCTGGCGGATTATGTGGTCGTGTCCTGTCCGCTGAATGACCAGACCCGAGGCCTGATCGGTGCGCCCGAGCTGGCTCGCATGAAGCCGGGTGCACGGATCATCAATGTGGCGCGGGGTGCGGTCATTGACGAGCCGGCCATGATCGAGGCCCTGGCGAATGGCCAACTGGGTGGCGCTGCGCTCGATGTGTTTACCGAACAACCGCTGCCCGATTCGTCCCCGTTGCGGGCCATGCCTCAGGTGCTCCTGTCGGCGCATCTGGCCGGGATTACCGACGAGAGCATGGAGCGCATGAGTGCCATGGTGGCTGCGCAACTGCTGCAGATGCAGGCCGGGCATCTGCCGGATCACCTGGCCAATCCTGAAGCAAGGCAGCAGATCCTCGCGCGCTGGTCCCAACTGGATGCGCATTGAGCAGGCACGCTGCAGCGCAGGAATCTGAACCTTAAAATCGGATCGTCGTGTCCGACAGTTTTAGCCGAGGCTTTTCTGGCTTCATGCTGCGCGACGGTATGTATTCTCCTAATTCTTTGGAGTAAACGATGAAAAATGCTTTTTTGAGTTGGCCGGTGATGGTTCTGTCGGCGACCGCACTCCTGGCGGGCTGTGCCGGGAATATGACGCCCACGCAAAGTGGCGCACTCCAGGGGGCGGGTCTTGGCGCCATTGGCGGGGCGGCTATTGGTGCCTTGGTCGATGGCAGCCGCGGTGCGCGCACGGGAGCGGCGCTGGGTGCAGCAGCAGGAGGCACCGGCGGTTATGTCTGGTCAAAGAAAATGGAGGATCAGAAGCGCGCCATGGAAGCGGCAACCAAAGGCACAGGCGTAGCCGTTGTGCAGACCCCGGATAATCAGCTCAAACTGGAGATTCCAAGCGATATTTCATTCGCGGTGGGTCGGGCTGATATCCAGCCGGGTTTTCGGACCATTCTTGATCAGTTTGCCGCTTCGCTGAATTCCAATCCCGCTACAAATATCCGGATCATCGGACACACCGATTCAACCGGCTCCGACGCGATCAACAATCCCTTGTCGGTCAACAGGGCGACGAGTGTGCGCGATTATCTGGGCAGCCGAGGCGTCTCTGCACAGCGGGTGATGGTGGATGGCCGTGGGTCACGCGAGCCGGTGGCAGACAATGGCAGTGAACAGGGCAGGGCACGCAATCGGCGTGTGGAGATATTCGTCGCCGAACCGCAGGCGGCTGGCTGAGGCACGCGGCTGAGGCGGGCGGCTGATGAATCATGGTGCGAGAGGCGGGGATCGAACCCGCACGCCGCCTTTCAGCTGGCGGCAGATTTTAAGTCTGCTGTGTCTACCGGTTTCACCACTCTCGCATCGGCACAGCCTTCCTGAGCCGCCGCCATTCTAGCCCTGCGGCCACTCCCATCCGAGCAATTCCGCCAGGCGGCGCACCACCCATTGCGATTCCGGACCGCTCAGGCCGGTTTCCGAAGCCAGCAGGCCCTGTTCTGTGCGCTGCAGGACATCGGATTCGGTAATCCCCAGATCCCACATGGATTCCCGGCAGGGTTCCATCAGCATGTTTGCCATGTCTTCGCACAGGTCATAGCGCTGGGTAATGACCTCGCGGCTTTCGCTGGGTTTTATCCGACCCGGTTCGATGAACAGATTCATGAATGAGGTCGGGATCAGGATCTGGTTATCGTCGGACATGGATGGAGCCATCAAATAAATGATTGCGAGAAACACGCGTGCTTGTATATACTCCGCGTTCCTCTAATAGGCAGTGACTCATGAGCAAACTTCAGGAACTGATTGCGCAGCGCGAAGCCCTTGACAAGCAAATCGCTGAAACTCGTAAAAACGAACTGCGTGAAGCCATTCGCACGGTTCAGGCTCTGGTCGCCGAATTTGATCTGACGTCTGCCGATGTATTCGGCACCACGCGTTCAGATAAAAAAGCGGATAAGCGCACCGGGCGTAAAGTGGCCCCGAAATATCGCGACCCAGCCACAGGCAAAACCTGGACGGGTCGTGGTCGCGCGCCCACGTGGCTTGAAGGCAAAGACAAGGAAAAGTTTCTGATTGCGGCCTGATGCATTGCGGCGCTCTGCCGCAGTGAATCAAGATACCGATCGGGTGGATGCAAGGGGGACAAACAATTTACATCCCCTTTGCACTGCTTTGATTATTTCCAGATTTCCCACCACGACCGCTCATTGAGGTTCAAACCTCGATCAAAGAGTGTGGTTTGCGGGAAATTAGCGCGCAGCACGCGTTCGGCGTCTGAGCGCTGGGTTTCAAGACCCAGCTTTTCATAGCCCTTCATCGTAATAAACAGTGCCTCTTCCACCGCGGGAGAGGTCTGGTACTGCTTGATCACACCTTGCGCCCGATTGATTGCGGCCACGTAGGCGCCGCGAATGTAGTAGTAGCGGGCGACGTGCACTTCGCTCCCCGCCATGGCATTGACCAGATAGAGCATGCGATCGCGCGAATCCTGCGCATATTTGCTCTCGGGGTAGCGGGTGACCACCTGCCTGAAGGCCTCGAAGGCTTCCCGGGCCGAGCGTTGATCGCGCTCGGAGAGGTCCTGCCCACCCAGGCGTGAGAGCAGACCGTCCTGCTGGTTGAAGTTGATCAGGCCCTTCAGATAGTACGCATAGTCGAGCTGATCGCTCGTGGGGTACAAGCGGATAAAGCGTTCAACACCTGCCAGGGCCTGAACCCGCTCGGCGGCCTTGAAATAGGCGTAGGCCGAATCAAGCTGTGCCTGCTGCGCCCAGGCGCCAAAGGGGTAGCGCGACTCAAGTTTGCCGAAGGACTTGGCTGCGTCCAGGTAACGGCCTGAATCGAGCTCGGATTTGCCCTGGTCGTAGATTTCGCGGGGCGACATCTTGGCCGTGGGATCGATCTCGCCCTTGCCGAAGATGCCGCATCCGGACAGACTGGCGGCCCAGACGATCATGAGGCCAGCAGCCACGGCTCGCCACGTCGGGCCCTGCCGTGACGCAGTGACGGGGGAAACCACAGACCCGGTGCGGGCGGACGATGTACTTGCGAATGACGTGTGATGAACCATCCGATCGATTATAGCCAGCCGGCTGCCTCGCAGGTCGACGCCCTCTCGACCCTGGGCCCAACGCAAGAGACCGAGGCTGCCCAGCCAATCGTGCTGCAGGCCCGTGGTGCGCTCGGGCAGCGACTCGATCGCTTTTTGGCGGACCAGCTCGAGGCGGTCTCGCGCACCCGCTTGCAAAAGTGGATTGCGCTGGGCGCCGTGAAGGTGGACGGGCTGCAGGTGCTCGCGCGCCACAAGCTTCGCGGGCTGGAGTCGATCGAGGTGGTCCCGCTGCCTTCGGAAGCCGAGCGCGCCTTTGAGCCAGATCCGGTCGAGCTCAACGTGGTGTACGAAGACGCGGACCTGATGATCATCGACAAGCCTGTCGGTCTGGTGGTGCATCCTGCACCGGGCCACTGGCGCGGCACGCTCATGAATGGTCTGCTCTACGCACGGCCTGATTCGGCGCGCTTGCCGCGAGCCGGTATCGTGCATCGACTGGACAAGGACACCAGCGGACTGATGATGGTGGCCCGCTCCGAGCGGGCGTTCGAGCGCCTGACGGTGGCTGTGGCCGAACGCTCCGTGCATCGCCGGTATGTGGCGGTGGTGCACGGCGAGACCCCGATCCGATTCAGCATCGATGCTCCGATCGGACGCGATCCGCGGGATCGGCTGCGCATGGCAGTGGTCGATCTGCAGCGTGGCAAGGCGGCTTGCACGCACGTCGTGCGCCTGGCCAGCGCGGGGGGGCTGTCCTTGCTGTGCTGCGACCTGGAGACTGGCCGTACCCACCAGATTCGGGTGCACTTGAGCAGCCGGGGGTTTGCGCTGGTGGGCGATACGCTCTACGGCGGTCATCCGATGCGGGGTTGCACGCGACAGGCTTTGCATGCCTGGCGGCTTGCGCTGGCCCATCCGATCAGTGGGCAGCGATTGGCTTTCGAGAGTCGGCTGCCTGATGATCTGGCGGCGCTGCTGGCTCAATCAGGGCTGCCCGAGCCGGTGGTGCCGGATGAGGTCAAACGCGGATGAAGCCTGCAGGCGCTCAGAGCAGCGTTGCCCGGTTGCGGGCCGCCATGCCTAGCATTGTCCCGGACTGGCCCGCCCCCGCACGCGTGGGCGCTTTCGTGACCACCCGCCTGGGAGGCTGCAGCGCAGGGCCTTATGGCGATGCCAGCGGGCGTGCGGTCGGCCTGAACCTGGGCGACCATGTCGGGGATGACCCGATCCATGTGGCGGCCAATCGGGCACGCGTCCAGGCCTTGGTGCCGGCGCCAATCCACTGGATGGAACAGGTCCATGGCGTGACGGTGCATGAAGCCGATCGCACGGCGGGCGTAACCGGCGTGCCGCGCGCCGATGCGGCCATCACCTCGACTGCAGGCGCGGTGCTGTCAATCATGACGGCGGATTGCCTGCCGATCCTGCTGACCGACGAGCAAGGCGCGGCGATCGCGTGCGCGCATGCCGGATGGCGGGGCTTGGCGGGTGGCGTCATCGAGGCCAGCATTGATGCGCTGCGCGGCCGACTGGGCGCTCAGGCAAGGCTGATCGCCTGGCTCGGTCCTGCGATCGGGCCGACGGCATTCGAGGTGGGTGACGAGGTGCTTGCTGCGTTTTGCGATCAGGATGCCGACGCGCTCAATGCCTTTAAGCCTGGACTGGTCGCCGGAAAATGGTGGGCTGATCTGTATGCGCTGGCGCGTCGCAGGCTGCAGGCTCGCGGCGTTGAGCAGGTCAGTGGAGGGGTGTGCTGCACGGTATCCGATCCGCAGCGGTTTTATTCCCACCGGCGCGACCGTGTGAGCGGGCGGATGGTGTCACTGGTCTGGATCGAGCCGTGAGCGCCTGCGGCGACGCTCGGGCGTGCCCAGAATCCAGAGCAGCAGGGCCAATGGCAGCACGCCATAGAACACAAATGTGGCGATACCGGCCGTGAACGTCGGCTCGGTCAGAGCCATCAGCATCACGACATACAGCCAGGCGATGGCAACGATATACATGCAGTAGGGGTCGGGTTGATTGGACAAGACCGCTCCGGCACTGCAACATTGCGACCGTGCGGCGCGGACCTCCCATCCTAACCCGCCTCTCTCCCGACACTCCTCCATGCCTGCAACAAAGACATCCCGAGCCACTACGGCCTCGACCCCGAAGCGCGTGCGCGCCTCCAAGCAGTCTGCTGCGTCTGCGTCGCAGCGGGCGAAGGTCAGTTCGTCCAAGACTGCCGGGGCCAGCACGGCTGCAGCCACTTCGACCCGGCGCGTTGCGTCCAGGTCGGGTGCGCCTAAGGCAGGCGCGCCTAAGGCCGGCGCTAAGTCCAAGGCTGGTGCTACGGCCGGCTCAAAGGTAGGCGTGAAGGTGGGCTCCAAGACCGAATCCGGTCGGACCCGGGCCACTGCAGACAGGACCGCCGAAGAACAGTCCACGCGCCAGCGTTCAGCCCCGCCACCAACCAGTCCCTTTCAGGACCTGGCGCTCGCCTCGGCCGCACAGATGCCGGCCTGGACGATTGATCCCACTCGGCTGATGGCCTTGCAGTCGGAGTACGCCTCCCAGCTGCAACAGCTTTGGACCGACATGTTGTCGGCCACCGCAGGCAAAGCCCCGGCGCTGTCGGACAAGCGTTTCAGCGCGCCCGCCTGGCAGGAGCAGGCGCCCTTTGCATGGAATGCCGCGCTGTATCTGCTGAATGCAAATTTCTTGCAGCGCATGGCGGACTCAGTGGACAGCGACGACAAGTCCCGGGATCGCATCCGCTTTTTTACGCGGCAGTGGCTTGATGCCGCATCGCCCGCCAATTTCCTGCCCACTAACCCCGAGGCGCAACGCAAGCTCTTTGACACCAAAGGCGAGAGCCTGGTCAAGGGGATGGAAAACCTGATGGCCGACCTGGGCAAAGGCCATATCTCGATCACAGACGAGCAGGCCTTCGATGTGGGCCGCAATGTGGGCACCTCGAGCGGCGCAGTGGTCTTTCGCAACGATGTGGCCGAGCTGATTCAGTACGCGCCCAGCACACCCACCGTGGGCTCACGCCCGCTGCTGCTGGTGCCCCCCTTCATCAACAAGTACTACATCCTTGATCTGCAGCCCGACAATTCGTTTGTGGCCCACGCGGTGGCTCAAGGTCACACTGTGTTTCTTGTGTCCTGGGTCAATGCACAGGCCGAACACGCCACGCTGACCTGGGACGATTACATCGAACGCGGTGTGGTCGAACAGATCGACGCGGTGCTGGCCATCACCGGCCAGGACACGCTGAATGCGCTCGGTTTTTGCGTAGGCGGAACCATTTTGGCCACGGCCCTGGCAGCGCTGGCCGCACGCGGGCGCAAGCCTGTGCAGTCCCTCACCCTGATGACCTCGCTGCTTGATTTCGAGGAGCCCGGTTCGCTAGGGGTGTTCATCGACCCGATGCAGGTGGCCTGGCGCGAGCAGACCATTGGTGCAGGCGGCCTGATGACCGCCCAGGACCTGGGGACCACCTTCTCGTTCCTGCGACCGAACGATCTGGTCTGGAACTATGTGGTGACCAATTATCTGAAGGGCGAGGCGCCGCCGGCGTTTGACCTGCTGTTCTGGAATGCCGACGGAACGAACCTCCCCGGGCCGCTTTATTGCTGGTATCTGCGGCACATGTATCTGCAGAATGAATTGCGGATTCCCGATGCGCTCACGTGCATTGGGCAGCCGATTGACTTGCGCCGTATCGACGTGCCGACCTTCATCTTTGCGGCACGCGAGGACCATATCGTGCCCTGGCGCGCGGCCTATGCCTCGACCCGCGTGCTCTCCAATCGCGTGCGTTTTGTGCTGGGTGCAAGCGGCCATATTGCCGGGGCGATCAATCCACCGTCCAAGAACAAGCGCAGCTATTGGGTGAGCGAGCAGCTGCCTGCCGACCCCGAAAACTGGCTGGATCAGGCGCAGGAGCGGCCGGGAAGCTGGTGGACCGATTGGGCCAATTGGCTGCGGCCCCATCAGGGGGCCCAACGTTCAGCCCCCAGGCGCCTTGGCGATGCGTCACACCCGGTAATCGAGCCTGCACCGGGTTCCTATGTCAAAGTGAAGGCTGAAGGCCACTGAAACCGCCCCGCGGGGCATAAGGAGTCCGGGACATGACTAAGCTCGCTTACGTGACGGGTGGTATGGGTGGTATCGGTACTGCGATCTGCAGGCGCTTTCACGAGATGGGTTACACGGTGATTGCCGGCTGCGGCCCAACGCGCGACTTCAACAAATGGCTTGGGGAGCAGCGGGCCGAGGGCTACAACTTTCATGCCTCGGTGGGCAACGTGTCTGACTGGGACTCCACCAAAGCGGCGTTCGATCAGATCAAGGCCGATTTCGGCAACCCCGATATCCTGGTCAACAATGCCGGCATCACGCGTGACGGCGTCTTTCGCAAGATGTCGCTGGACGACTGGCGCGCGGTGATCGATACCAATCTCAACAGCCTGTTTTGCGTGACCAAGCAAGTCATCGACGGCATGATGGACAAGGGCTGGGGGCGCATCATCAACATTTCTTCTGTCAACGGCGAGAAGGGCCAGTTCGGCCAGACCAACTACTCGGCCGCCAAAGCGGGCATGCATGGCTTCAGCATGGCGCTGGCTCAGGAAGTGGCGAGCAAGGGTGTGACGGTCAATACTGTGGCGCCGGGCTATATCGCTACCGACATGGTGATGGCCGTGCGCGAAGATGTCCGCGAGAAAATCATCTCCACGATTCCCGTGCGCCGACTCGGGCGGGCTGAAGAGATCGGATCGATCTGCGGCTGGCTCTCGAGCGACGATGCCGGATTCACGACCGGCGCCGAGATTTCCTGTAACGGCGGCTTGCACATGGGCTGATGCCCAAAGACGTATCCGGAGCGTTCCCTGATGGCTTCCAGCAGTATCCGTCTGATCAAGAAGTATCCCAACCGTCGCCTCTACGACACGCGCACCAGCGCCTACATCACGCTGGCTGATGTGAAGCAACTGGTGCTCGACAACGAAGTCTTCAAGGTGGCCGATGCCAAGACCGACGAGGATCTGACCCGCAGCATCCTGCTGCAGATCATTCTCGAGGAAGAGGCGGGTGGCTCGCCGCTGTTTTCTGCGCAAATGCTGTCGCAGATCATCCGGTTCTATGGCGATGCCATGCAGGGCATGATGGGTGCCTATCTCGAGAAGACGATGCAGGCGTTTCTCGAGATCCAGGGCAAGTTTCAGGAGCAGTCCAAGGCCTTCTATGACGGCCGTGGCCTGCCCACCAACCCGGAGCTCTGGACGCAGTTCATGCAGGTGCAGGCGCCGATGGTCCAGGGCATGATGAGTCACTACATCGATCAGTCGAAGAACCTGTTCGTGCAGATGCAAGAGCAGATGCAGCAGCAGGCACGCACGATGTTTCAGGGCTTTCCGTTTGGTGGCATGCCGGGTATGCCCGGTGGCCCTGGTGCCGGCGTACCGCCCCAGACGCCTGAGCCGCCTGCAGCCCCCGCCGCTCAGGCCGGCAGCGAAGCGCCTGATGCGCCAGCGCCTGCACGCAACAGCACGCGTCAGCGCAAGTAGCCCGCCGTGCCGGTTCTGAACATCAAGCGGCCGAGATTCGCGCCGCGATCGGCCGCCGCACGCACGCCTGCGAGCTTGCAACCCGCGACAGGCTCGGGCGATGCCGCCGGGCGCGCGCCGCGTGTGGGCTTTGTGTCACTGGGATGTCCCAAGGCACTGGTTGACTCCGAGCGCATCGTCACGCAGTTGCGCGCCGAGGGTTATACGGTCGCCGGCACCTACCAGGATTCCGATCTGGTGATCGTGAATACCTGCGGGTTCATCGATGATGCGGTCAAGGAGTCTCTTGACGCCATTGGCGAGGCGCTCGCCGAGAACGGGAAGGTGATTGTCACCGGATGCCTGGGCGCACGGCCGGGGGCCGAGGGCGGCAATCTGGTGGCGCAGACCCATCCTTCGGTGCTGGCCATCACCGGTCCGCATGCCATGGAAGAGGTGATGGGGCATGTGCACACGCATCTGCCGCGTCCTCACGATCCATTCACCGACCTGGTACCTGCGGCCGGCA
>Ga0315909_10009972_pt1 | contig 10187 bp, 12 predicted proteins | sample LakEriMetagenome_11_FD_203527 | JGI IMG/M metagenome (GOLD analysis project Ga0315909, IMG submission 203527) | Freshwater fungal communities from buoy surface, Lake Erie, Ohio, United States - Buoy 2 MA125 | ecosystem: Environmental > Aquatic > Freshwater > Lake | place: USA: Lake Erie, Ohio...
TTTGAATTAGACTTAGAAGAGGCTAAAGGTAAAGATATAAGAGCCAAGAGAGTTAAATTGTTAAAAGATGAACTGTCTATTTTAGAAAAAGGAAGCGATGAGTATAATGCCAAGTTAATTGAAATTGAAAAGCTAAGGAGTGAAATAAGAGATGAGGCTATTGAAAAAGAGAAGGAACGCCAAAAGAAACTAAAAGAGGAAGAGGAGAAAAGGTTTAATGCCTATTTAGAAAGGCTTAAAAAAGAATTAGAGGCGGATTCAGCTATTGCAGATGCAAAACTAAAAAAGGCGAGAGAGGCTTATGAAGAATCAAAAAATAGCACAGACCGACAAGTTTCGGATATTGAAAGATTAAGAGAAAAAGCATTTAAGGCCGTTAACGATGAAAAACTAAGTTTTGAAGTTCGTAAACAAATATTAGACGAATATTTAAAAGCTGGCTATATATCCCAAAAAGAATATTCAGATGCTTCCATTGCCTTAACAAAGGCTGAAGAAATTGCTAAATTAAACAGTATTCAAATGGTAAGTAATGCTTTGTCAGGATTTATTGCATTGGCAGGCGAACAAACAGCAGCAGGCAAAGCATTGGCAGTTGCTCAAACAACCATTGATACATATGTTGCAGCGGTAAGGGCTTATAAGAGTGCATTAGATGTTCCTGTTATTGGTACATACTTAGCACCAGTGGCAGCGGCTTCAGCGGTTGCAGCAGGCTTAGCAAATGTAAGGCGTATCTTATCCGTTCAAGTACCAGGCGGTGGTGGTGGTGGTGGTTCAGTACCAAGTGCGCCAAATATGAGTGTGCCTCGAATGACTGCAACAGGAAATCAAGTAAGCGGTGCGGGTGCTATAAGCCTAAACTCACAACCACAAACCAAAGTTTATGTAGTTGAAAGCGATATAAGACGTGTTCAAAACAGAGTAGAGGTAATTGAGAATAATGCACGTATAGGCTAAAAGCAAATAACCACAAATAAAATATTTAAATGTATGGATAAACTTCCTATTTACAGATTTTTAGTACCTGATGATGACAGTGAGATAGGTGTTGATGCGGTTGCATTGGTAGACTATCCAGCTATTGAAATGAATTGGCAGGCGTTCAGTTCAGACGTAACTAAATACGGATTCAAAGCGGACAAAGAGAAAAGAATCATATCCGGGCCGTTAATGGTTGCCGAACTTCCAATTTATCGCAAAGACGAAACAGGCGAATATTACGGTGTATTCACAAAGACCGACATCTACAACATAGTAAAAAAGTTTTTTAAAAACGGGAACACTCACCAAGTAAACATGATGCACGATAGCAGCCTAATGGTTAGCGATGTGTACATGATTGAAAGTTTTATCATAGATAGTGAAAGAGGTATCTACTCACCGAAAGGTTATAATTTAACAGAGGGCAGTTGGTTTGGATCGTTCAAGGTAGACAACGATGAAGTTTGGGATGAATATGTGAAGACGGGCAAGTTTAAAGGATTTAGCGTTGAGGGTATTTTCCAAACGGTTAAAATAGACAAACAGCCTAAGAGCAAAATTGAACACATCATTGACATAGTTAAAAATGTGGATTCAACCAAAGTGGATGCTATTAAAGACATCTTGAAAAAAGCAAATATCAAATAAATTAATAATTAGAAATATGACACGCAAAGAAGCATTTGCTAAAATTAAAGAGTTGTTGTTCGGAGAGCAGCAATTTGAACAGGCTAAGTTAGCCGATGGAACAGTTGTGGTTTGGGAAGGTGAGTTAGGAACTGGAACTGCATTATTCGTAATAGATGAAGCTGGAACACAACAAGCCGCACCTGATGGCGAACACACACTTGAAGATGGTACTATTGTAACAATCGCAGGCGGTTTGGTAGTTACCGTTAGTCCGAAAGAACAGGAAGAAGAAGAAGTTGAAATTGAGGTTGAGAACGCAAGCGAAAAAGAAAAGAAAGATGAAATGGCAGGTGAAATGGAAATGATGCTTGAAAAGTTAGCTGAAAAAGTTGCTGCATTAGAAACTAAAATTGAAGAGATGAGTAAGAAAGAGGCAATGAGTTCAGAAGAGGTAGATGCTAAAGTTTCAGAAGTTAAGAATGAGTTGGAAAACAAATTCGCAGCTATCAAAGAAACAGTTGAAGCTATCGCAGCCGAACCAGCAGCAGAAGAAGCTCAACCGGTAAAGGGAGCATTTAAGAAAGCCCCTAAAAACAAAATCGAAGAATTAGCTAAAACAATCCAAAATTTAAAAAAATAAAAAGATATGGCATTTAATGTAACAGGTCTTACTAACTATACAAAGACCAACGAGCAAACGCTCATCACAAAGTCGTTATTTACGGCAAAAACGGCATCGGTATTATCGAAATTGACTGGTGTTAAGAGTTCTATTCAAGTTCCTATTTTAGACCAACAGTTATTTTTACAAGCTGGTGGCTCGTGTGGATTCAACGCTTCAGGTGATACTACTATCACATCACGCAACCTTACCATTGGTAAAGTAAAAGTAAACATGGAGTGGTGTGTGAAAGACCTTGAAACTAAGTACACTCAGTTGTTATTAAACAACGGTTCTTACTATGAGTCATTACCGGGCAAAATTGAAGGTGCTATTGTTGAGCAATACGCTGGGCAAGTAGCTGAAGCTATTGAAACTGCAATTTGGCAAGGTGATACCGGTTCAGGTAACGCTAACTTAAACAAATTTGATGGGTTAATCAAAATCATCAATGCGGCTTCAGGAGTAGTTAACGCCAATGCTTCCCCATTCATTACGACTGTAACTGCTATTACCGCTGCTAACGTTATCAGCGTAATGCAAGCTGTTTATAACGCTATCCCGGTTCAGATTTTAGACAAAACTGATTTAGCAGTATTCTGCGGTGTGGATGTTATGAGATTATATCAAATGGCATTAGTTAACGCTAACTTATTCCATTACACTCCAAACGCTGATGCACAAGCTGAGTTCTTTATCCACGGTACTAACGTGAAGTTAATCCCGGTTAACGGATTAAACGGTACTTCGGACATCGTTGCCGGTCGTGCTTCAAATATGTTCGTAGGTGTGGATTTAGAATCTGATGAGGATTCATTCAAAATGTGGTATAGCGAAGACTTTGACGTTGTGCGTTTCAAAGCTGAGTTCAAATATGGTACTCAAATTGCTATCCCTTCAGAAGTAGTTAAGTTTTTCATCTAATAACATAAGGGGCGTAACAGCCCCTTTTTAAAATAAAGGAGATAAATATATGCCGTGTGCAATAACAACAGGTTACGCTTTAGATTGTAAAGATGTAGTAGGTGGTGTAAAAAATTTATACATTACCGAACTATCTAACATTACAAGCGTGGCCCAAAATGCAAGTGGCTATGTTACCGCAATCACCTTAGCAGCTTCAAAGAAATTCTACAAATATGCGTTAATGCCTAAAGGTGCAAACACATATACGGAGAATATTCAAACAGATCCGGCTAACGGTACGGTGGCATACGAGCCAACATTATCAGTCGTTTTTTCTAAGTTGACACAAAACAGTGCATACTTATTTGATTTAGTTATCAAAAACAGAACTGCGATTCTTGTGGAAATGAAAGATGGTACTTACTTCTTATGCGGTAAGGAAAACGGAATGGAGTCATCAGGCGGTTCGGCTGCGAGCGGTCAGGCCATGAATGATTTTCAAGGTTACACGTTAACTTTTACCGGGATGGAAAAGACCTTTTCACCAGAAGTTAACCCTGCAATTATTACTGCGCTTTTGTAGTTTTTCATAGTTTTAAAAGTGGGGAAAGGGGCTTGCTATATGCAGGCCCTTTTTTGTTTAACAAATTACATAACGTTTTATATTTATTATTAGTGATAAGGTTTCAGAAAAATACAACTAACAAAGTAGTGGTTACATTAACCGAGAATAGCACGGCCTCAAATCCGTATTATTTGTTTCAGTTTACGAACCAAACGAGTAAAGTTGATTACTATTTTATAGCTTCGGATATCTCGAATTTCCCTGAACGCTATAACGAGTTTAACGTAACGGAAAGAGATAGTCCTAACACATTACAAGGGCAAGTTGAGTTAGGTGAAGAGGGCTTTTACAATTACACAGTTTATCAAACCAACTTACCAAACTTGAACGGATTGACAAATGCAAGTCAAGCGGTAAACAATATCACTAAAACAGTTGAGTTAGGGAAGGTTTGGGTTGTGCCAAATAATCCGGCAATACCAACTTATACAGGTCAATCAGATACAATTGTGGTTTATACTCCTTATGAGTTTTTAATGCAAGAAAACGGGGCTTATTTATTACAAGAAAACGGACAGTTAATAATACTATAATGGCAGAAAATAAAACAATATTAGAGTTAAACGAAGTAACCGCAAATGCAAGCGGGGATGTGTTCCCATTGGTTCAAAGCGGAGTAACGCAAAAGACAACACTAAGCAAGATTAAGACCTTTTTTGACTCTATATACACCACTACTTCAGCGGTTGCAACCCAAATAAGTAATGCTTTGTCAAGTTATGCAACTCAAACTTATGCGAATAATGCAGCGAGTACGGCCCAAAGCAACGCAATAGCATCTGCTAATGGATATACAGATACACAAGTTGCAACTAAACAGCCTAAACAGTCTACAAATGTTGTAAGTATTAATGCACAAGGGTCTCCATCATTAACATCTGCAAACTGCATATTGTCAATTTTTAACATACCAAGCGGTACAGGAAATAAGCAAATAACAATAAATGCGGCAGGCTATTTAACTGATGGCGATTTTGTACAGTTGGCAGTAAAGTATAAAGGCTTTGATGTAAACCTAAGGTCTTATAACATCGAGGGCGGTTCTTTACACATTTACCTTAACGTACATAGCAGCCCGACTGAACCGGTTATAATTTCAATGAATAAAATTAACTAATGAAAAACAATACAATAGTTTTAAATTTTAGCAACGATAAAGTGCCTGAATTTTTAGAGGTACGAGGTAAAGACTGGATTAAGTACGGAGAAAACAACGACTATCCAAATTACTTAGTAACTCTCTTCAACAGGTCAGCTAAACATAACGCAATTATAACTTCAAAGCAGTTGTACATTTGCGGCCAAGGTGTGCAGTTTAATGCTGAAGGATTACCACCTGAAAAGATAGCAAGCACACAAGCGTTTATTCAATCACCAAATCAATATGAAGACCTAAACGAGTTAAATCGTAAAATGGTTTTGGATATGGAATTGTTTGGTGGGTTCTATCTTCACATAGTTAAGACAAAAGACCGTAAAGGAATTTCAGCCGTTTATCATTTAGACTATTGCAATGTACGCTCGAATAAAGATAATACTTGTTTCTACTATTCTGATGAATGGTTGAATGACCAAGGCGAAGATAATCCACGTGTAGACCCAAAGAAGTACATAGCATACGGAAGCAAAGAATGGGAAAAAGCCAAAGAAGGTGTTATGTACGTGAAGCAATACAGACCCAACGTAGCTACTTACGCTTTACCGGATTATATCGGGGCAGTAAACGCTATTATTACCGATGCTGAGATAGCTAACTTTCACAGAGCCGCAATTCAAAACGGTTTCCAAGGTGGCACTATGATAGTGTTCAAAAACGGTCAACCTTCAGATGAGGAAATGGCTACTATTGAACGCCAAATTAAAAAGAAATTTACCGGCACGGACAGGGCAAATACTTTTGTTATTGACTTCGTAGACGACCCGACAAGAACACCTGAGATTATACCTTTAAATGGTAATGATTTTGATAAGCGTTACGATGCCTTAAACGATACTATCCAACAAGAAATATTTGTTGGACATAAGGTAACAAGCCCTATGTTATTTGGTGTAAGGGTTGAAGGGCAATTAGGAGGCCGTAATGAAATGGCAACGGCTTATTCGTTATTCCAAAATACATACATCACTCCTAAGCAACTTTTAATCGAAGCGGTTTTAAATGAGTTAGTAGGTTTGAATAACCGATTAACCATAAAACCTGTTGAGCCTATCTTACCTGACTTCAGCGAACAAACCTTATTGCAGATATTGACTAAGGATGAGATGAGAGAGATTATCGGGCGCAAGCCTTTAAAGATAGAGCAGCCAGCTGGAGCCGGATTTTGTAAGCATACATTTGCAAAGGATGACGATATAAAAGACTTAGAAGTGTTTGCTAAGTTTGGCAAGTCAAGTGATGACTACATGAGCGTAAAAAATGTAAAAGCAATGTTTAGCGTTCAGGAAATGGAAGGTGTGCAGCATCAAATGTTTGCGTTAACCAAAACTGAAAAGGCTATTTTGGACTTATTAAAGACAAGCCCGGATGCGAGTGCTAAAGATGTGGCTAAATACCTAAAGATAACCGAAAAGGAAGCCACAGATATAATGACTAACTTACTCGACAAAGGGTACTTAGATGAAAATCTAAAGTTAACTGATAAAGGTGCGAAAACAAAAACACCTGATTTAACCGAGTTAGTGGTGATGTATAAGTACGAGTTAAGAGCCAACGCACCTGATTTGGTTGCAGGCGGACAAAGCAGACCTTTTTGCAAAGGCATGATGTCGGCTAATAAGCTATACACACGTGAAGAAATAGACCAAATCGGAAAAGAGTTAGGCAATATATACAGTGAGCCAAACTACGATGTATTTAGAAGGCGTGGTGGTTGGTATACCGACCCAAATACAGGAGTTCATCAACCAGCTTGCAGGCACGTATGGATGCAAGGAATTTATAAGAAAAGATAATGGCAAGAGTATTATTTTTAAGTGAGGCTACATTAAAGGCCGAAAGCATACTACAGGACAATGTAGACATGAAGGTTGTAACTCCAACTATTTTAGATGTGCAAAATTTTTACATCCTGCCAATATTAGGAACAACCTTGTATAATGACCTTTGTTCAAAGGTTATTGCAGGCTCATTGGCTGGTGCAGATAAAACCTTGATGGATGATTTCATCACACCGACCATGATTTGGTATTGTCGGTATGAGTTACCATTCAACATGAATTATAAATACTTCAATAAAGCGGTGGGTGTACAGAGTGCAGATAACATGACACCAGCTTCACTTGAAGAAATTGCAATGGTAACTGACCGGGCAAAAAATAAAGCTGAGTGGTATGCAGAAAGATTAACTAAATATCTATTAAGTAACGAAACTTTATACCCTAAGTACATCACACAGGAAAATCCAAACATTGATACCATATATCCTAAGCGCACAAACTACACAAGCGGTATGTATTTAGGTGGAGTTGGTGGAGCGTGTTGCGAAGGTGAAAAGAATTTTAAAGGTTTAACAGTGGATAGAGGTAGGAGAGAATATTGTAATTATTGTTAATATGAAAAAAGGGCCAAGTAAAAAGAATATCCAAAAACTTCATCAATTTATAAATGACAAGTCTAAATCAGATAATAAACAAGTTAGAACAGATCGCAACAAACCACGCTCAAATTAATGGGTTTGGTTTTGGTGAAGAATACGAAATAAGCACACAACAGGAAAACTATCCTTTGTTATGGGCTAATGTTTTGGATTCTACATTAAACGATAAAATCTTAACGGTTGGCATAGGGATATTGATTTTAGATATTGTTTCTGATGATGACAGGAACGCTAACGATACGTTAAGCGATGGATTGAGTATAGCGTGTGATGTGTATGCTTTATTAGCGCAAGAAAATCCACTATACGAAGTACAGCCAAATGTAAATCTCACGCCAATATTTGAGGCATTTGCGGACAAAGTAAACGGTTGGCGAATGGATTTAGCCTTAAACATAGTAACAGGCGTTAACAGATGTCAAGTACCTTTAAAATAACTAAAAAATAAAAATTTAATACTTATAAATATGGCAATAGCATTAGAAGTAATAGCAGGAGCGGGCGGCTTCAAAGTAGTTTCAACAACTTCACCAGAAACGGGTGTTGAATATAACTCTATTGTAGTGATGGAAGATTGTGAGTTTACAGCATTTGCGGTAAATGGGGCAAGCGTATTATCTACAAACGGGTTAAGTGGTGTAACTATTAAAGCCGGTTCATTTTTGCCTGCTGGAACAAACGGTAAAATTACAGCATTTACTTTAAGTTCAGGTTCAGTAATCGCTTATAGATAATGATTGGATTAGGTAACTCAGTTGTTAAGCGTAAGATATTTGCGCCAAGTGTACCAGCCGCACCGGTAAATGTGGTTTTACCTTCATTAACCGGGACAGGGGTGGTAGGTTCTACCATTACTTGTAATAAAGGAACATGGACTGGCGTACCTACTCCAACTTATGAATACGATTTTAAAGTTGACGGTGTAAGTGTTCAATTCGGTATAAGTAATGAATATGTAACAAGTGGCCCTGATATTGATAAAGTAATTACTTGTGAGGTAACAGCTACTAACTCACAAGGTAGTGCAAGTGCAACTACATCTAATAGCATTACTGTAGGTACAGCCCCAGCAAACACCGTTGCTCCAACAATAAGCCCAAGCGGCACACAAAGTACAGGTACATTAATTACCGTTAGTGTAGGTACATGGACAGGAACACCAACCATTACATACGAATACAGATGGACACGTAATGGCTCACCTATTAGCGGAGCAGTTAACACAACCTACACAATTCAAGCAGCCGATGACGGCACAACTATCCGTTGTGAAGTGAGGGGTACAAATAGCTATGGTGTGAGTTCATACGTGGCAAGTTCAAATAGTGTAAGTGCTGTTAATGCAGTTGCACCTGTTAATACGGTTGCGCCTGTAATTAGTGGAACGGCTGTTGTTGGTCAAACATTATCAAGCACAACAGGTACTTGGACGGGTACTCCTACCCCTACATTCTCTTACCAATGGAGAAGGGGTGGTGTTGATATAGGTGGTGCAACTTCGTCTACTTATACATTAGTAAGTGCTGATGCAGGACAAAATATTACTTGCGTGGTTACAGCTACCAATACAGCAGGTTCAGCAAGTGCAACAAGCAATACTATTTCTGTATTTTTAACTATGCTTGACAAGTATCCAATGTATAATGGATATTCAGCATCAAGACTATTAAGAGGAGCTTACTATGGTAGCGCAATAATTAGATTACGAAGAAGTAATGATAATGCAGAAAGTAATTTTGGTGTAACAACATCAGGATTATTAGATGAAGCTGCAATTACATCATGGGTTGGTGCTAATAACGCATTTGTTGTAACACTTTATGCGCAAGATGGTAGCACAAGACACTTTACTCAATCAACACCACTAGAACAACCACAATTTGTTAGTGCAGGAGTTATAATTAAGCGCACAGGTGCAGGAGTTGGAGCAGAGGCAAGGCCAGCAATGGATTTTAGTGGCACTCAAAGTTTAATTGTTTCAAGTTCAACATCATTATACAATTTTATTCATAATGGAACTTCATCTTATGTATATGGAGTTGCAGAATTTGGCAAGGTTGCAGACCCTAACGCATTATATGCATTGATTGGTAACTACGCTGTGAATGGTTCTAATATTGGATTTACAATAACGTATGATGATAGAGCCTCTGTCCCTTTAAATAATGCTACAAGAATACAAGTAGCAAATGGCCTTGGGGCAAATGCTATTACATCAATAAACAACAACTCCTTGTCACCACAACAAGTTTGTATTTACACATCTCAATTTGATGCCGATAATTCAACTGCTGCAAATAGGAGCATAAGTAGAATTAATAACGGTGCAGCATTACAAGGCAATACACAAACAGTTGCTCCAAGTACATCAAACTCATCATTTAATTTACAATTGGGTGGAGCGGGAAATAATACATTTAGGTTAGTTGGTTTTGTATCAGAAATGTGTATTGACAATACAAACCAATCGTCTAATGATGCTAATATTAGAACTGATTTAAACTCATTTTATAGAACATTTTAATTATGTTAGTACATAAATTTGATACCAAGCAAATAGCCGATGAAGCAATGAATTATCTTAACGTTCATCACGGCTTACCCGTACAAGGCGGTTTAACAAAGTTTGATGAAACAAGTTATAAACAGCATCCTAATGGCTATTACTATATTGTATACAGTGAGAAATGGACTAGCGTTTTAGGAGAACCAATTGAAATTGAATTAAACACTGAACATTAATGGCAAAGGGTACATCACACAACATTAAAAAATCTTTTGGCAC
>Ga0315909_10009974_pt1 | contig 10187 bp, 3 predicted proteins | sample LakEriMetagenome_11_FD_203527 | JGI IMG/M metagenome (GOLD analysis project Ga0315909, IMG submission 203527) | Freshwater fungal communities from buoy surface, Lake Erie, Ohio, United States - Buoy 2 MA125 | ecosystem: Environmental > Aquatic > Freshwater > Lake | place: USA: Lake Erie, Ohio...
CACATCTGGTACATCTGGAAGCACTGGAACTTCAGGTACAAGTGGTACGGCTGGAACAGCAGGTACAGATGGTAGCCCTGGTACATCAGGAACGTCTGGTACATCTGCCACTAGTGGAACATCTGGTACAAGTGCTACAGACGGAACAGGGGGTACATCAGGTACTTCAGGTACGTCATCAACTAGTGGTTCAAGTGGTACGACAGGAACATCAGGAAGCTCTGGTAGTTCAGGTACAGATGGAAGTGGAGGAACCTCAGGCACTTCTGGAACATCAGCTACTGATGGAACAGGAGGAACAAGTGGAACATCAGGTACATCATCTACCTCTGGAACATCAGGAAGTTCTGGAACTGACGGTTCTGGAGGAACATCTGGAACAAGTGGTACGAGTGCCACTAGTGGTTCTTCGGGGACTAGTGGAACCTCTGGAACAAGCGGTAGTACAGGAACATCAGGTAGTAGCGGTACAAGTGGCACCTCTGCAACAGATGGCACTGGTGGTACATCAGGAACAAGTGCAACGAGTGGAACCAGTGGAACTAGTGCTACATCAGGCACGTCTGGTACAGCAGGGACAACAGGTACATCTGGATCTTCAGGTTTGAGTGGTGATAGATTTGCCACAACATCAACATCAACATATACATTAGGAGCTGTAGGTTCTTCAGGAACTATTACAGTGGGAACAGGACTAGCATACACTGTGGCCCAATCTATCATTATTGCCTACGATGCTAATAATCACGTAGAAGCTGAGGTGACTTCATACAACCCATCGACTGGCTCATTGAGCTTTACTGTATTTAGACTTACAGGGTCTGGTACATACAGTCTTTTCCAAGTGAATCTAGATGGTGCAACAGGTGGTGATGGTTCTAGTGGATCATCAGGCACTAGTGGTACGTCCGCAACAGCTGGTACCTCTGGTACAACAGGTACATCGGGTTCAAGTGGTACATCTGCCACCTCAGGAAGTTCAGGTACCACTGGTACTAGTGGAACTGACGGTACAAGTGGAACCAGCGGAACCACAGGTACAAGTGGTACGAGTGGATCTCCTGGTACATCAGGCAGCTCTGGAACTTCTGGCAGCAGTGGCTCATCAGGCACAGCAGGTACATCAGGTACAAACGGTAGCCCTGGAAGCAGCGGTTCAAGTGGAAGCTCAGGCTCCAGTGGGTCAGCTGGTACTAGTGGAACAGCAGGTAGTCCTGGTACATCTGGTACGTCAGGGACAAATGGTAGTGGAGGTACATCAGGTACATCTGGAGTGAGTGGCACATCTGGTAGCTCAGGTACAGCAGGATCCTCAGGCACCAGTGGAACAGCTGGTAGTTCTGGAACCAATGGTAGTCCAGGAACTAGTGGTACAAGTGGGTCAAGTGGTTCCTCTGGATCATCAGGTACATCTGGGACTAATGGCACTGGGGGAAGTTCAGGTACCTCAGGAACAACAGGCACTAGTGGTACCACAGGTAGTTCAGGTACAGCAGGGTCTTCTGGTACAGCTGGTTCGTCAGGATCTTCTGGAACTAGTGGTACTTCAGGAGCGACTCAGGCATTTTCCAATGTTCTCACTATGACTAATAGTGGAGCAGGTGATGCTTCAGGAACAACATATAATGGATCTGCTCCTAGAACCATTTCTCATAATACAATAGGTGCATTGGCCTTAACTGGAGGTACAATGACAGGGGTTATCACTACCCCTAATGGTACTTTTGGTATCATAATTGGAGATGATTCAAGACTTGCAGATAGAAACATAGCAAACACTTTATTTTTAGAAGGCAATCAAAATAATGACAGAGGTTACATAAACTTCAGTCAAACAACAGGTAATGCTCTTGGTGCAATTAATGGTGGTGACTTAACTTGGAGAGGTGTTCCTATTATTACAACATCAAATGTTTCAGGAACAGTTGGATATATTCCTAAGTTTACTGCTACAAATACAATAGGTAATAGTATCGTTCAAGATGATGGAAGAGTTATAACTATTACAAGTACAGATGGAACAGGAGCAAGAACAACATTGAATGATGTTTTAACCATAGCTCAGTTAAATCCTAATGCTCCGTACAGTGGATTTGGCACAGGAATATTATTTAGAGGAAACACGTATGTAGGAAATCATGTGTGGGGCAGGATTGGTATGCAACTAACTGACTTCTCAGAGCAAAGAACAGGGGAGAATATGATTTTCCAAGTTGCTCCTGCAGATAATAGCGATGCACTTACTACAGTATTAACTTTAGCTTACAATAGCGTAGCTACATTCAGTGGTTCAGTTGGTGTAGGTGTTACTCCTACACAAACACTTGATGTAAACGGTAATGGTAAGTTCAGAGGTCAGGATCTTTATCTTGGTAGAAATGTAGCTCAAGACAATGTCATTTATATATACTCACAAAATGGTTCAGAAAGCCAGATAAGGTCAAATGCAGGGGCAAGTGGTAGCTACAATGGTATAATGATTTCTTCTAATTACAATGCTGCAAACTCATTACCATCATGGAGTATTGACTTAGGTGGAGCATTAAACTCAACAGGAAATGTAAATGCTTACACTCTTGGATATAGACCTTTTGGTGGAGCGTGGAGTTCTTTGATGATTGTTAATGCTACAGGAGCTACTACATTTAGTTCAACTGTTACTGCAAATGGTGTTATAACAGGAACTGTAGGTGTAAATGTTGGTGCTAATGCTTTAGGTGCTGACAGAATGTTTCAAGTAAGTGGCACATCGTTTACAAGTGGTTCAACACAATTTGCAGCAGTATTCAATCCTTCTTTTAGTGGTACAATTACAAATGTATTCGGAATCTATGGAGGTAATAATTTTACTAGTGGCACAATAATAAATTCTTATAATCTATATGTTGAAGCAACGAACGCAGGAAGTGCTACTATTACTAATAGATATGGATTATATCAAGCAGGTGGCAGTGATAAAAACTATTTTGCAGGTTCAGTTGGTATAAATACTACTGGTCCTACTTATAGATTAGAAGTAGCTTCAGACAAAAGTAGATTTTTCAATGTTGCTATAGGGGGGACAGCTTCTGGAACATATGCTGCGTATTCAGATTCAATTGTAGGTTTTGATAATCTTCATTTAGCAGCTTTGGGTAGTGGAGCTGTTTATATAAATACAGCTATTGCTAGACCAACATATATTAACCCAGTAGGCGGTAACGTAGCTATAGGTTCTATGTCAACAAGCTATAAGTTGCAAGTAGGTGACTTAGCAAATACAAGCGGAGTAAAAAATGATATTTTTATTACAGGAGACACAGTTAATACAAATGGATTTTATGCAAGATTAATATTTGGTAATTCTAATCAAAGTGGTGGTTCAACCGCAAGTATTAGAGCGGAAAGAATAACAACTAACTTTGCTACTGAACTTACTTTTTATACTAATGAAGCAGGAAGTGCAGGTAATGGAGTTGAAAGATTACGCATTGCCTCTACAGGAGCAGCTACATTCTCAAATCTTGCAGGTACAGGAAGTAGAATTGTAGTTGCAGATGCAAACGGTACATTAAGTGCTTCGTCTGCATTAAGTGGCTATGTTACAGGAAGTGGAACAACTAACTATATTCCTAAATTTACAAGTAGTAGTGCTATAGGTAATAGTGTTATTATTGATAGCGGTTCAGATGTAACTGTTGGAAGTGTTCTCCGTGTAAATGCTTTTGGTAATGTAGCAGGTGGTACAATAAGAATGGGTGCTGTAAATGATGGTACAGAGAAGTGGTCTTATTTAGTAAGCACTCAATACAACAGTTCATCTAATCCACAAGGATTTTCAGTTATAGGAGCATATACTACTGCGACAGCAAATACAATAACAATTGGAGGCAGTATTTATGAAGCTAATCCTGCTACAGAAATACAATTTTGGACACACACTGCAACTACTCACGCAACAGGTGGTTCAAAAAGAATGGTTATTGATACCAATGGGAATGTAGGTATAGAAAATTCAACCCCTTCAACAAGACTTGAGGTTCAAGCTACAGATGGTTCAGGAGCAAGAACTATTCCTATAAATGTTGTTACTATAACAGCGGATAACAATAGTAATCCGTATGATGGTTTTGGTGGTGGATTATTATTTAAAAATAGAATCTACGCAGGTGGACCTTCTCCGGGAGGAATGCGTGATGGAGCAAGAATCAGAACAAGCCTTCGTACAAACTCAAGTGTAAACCTTGGCACTCAGTTAGTTTTTGATGTAACAGCAACAGGTGACGGTGCACTAACGGAAGCTCTAAGATTGGGCAATAACGGTGCTACATTCTCAAATAATGTTTCAGCAGGCACATCAATAAATTGGAACAATGGTATTGGTGCTTTATCGTACAATACAGGTCTTGTTACAATGGAAACAAACTCTGCAACTCGTATTGAATTAAAAACCAATGGAACAACAGCATTAACACTTCAGACAAATCAGAATGCAAGGTTTGCTAATCTCTTAGGTATTGGTAGAGACCCTTCTCATGCTATTGATGCTAGTGGCTCAATAAGAGGTTCTGACAGATTGTATTGGAATGGGCAAAGTCAATTGGTTTATATTCTTAATTATGACCAAATAAATAATTCTGATACAACAACTATTGCAGATTCAACAGCAACAAACGGGTTTGCATTGAGAAAAACAGGCGGAAGTAGTACATTCTTTTTTGGTAATTACACAAATTTTCCTCCGGGTAACTATACTGCATATTTTAGATTGAAGGTAGCAAGTAATGCTTCAGGTTCAACTCTTGGTACTCTTGATGTAGTTGGTGGAACTTGTATTGGTTTTTCAATCACTTTAAGACCAAACATGTTTGAGGCAAGTGATACTTGGCAGTATATTAAACTTCCTTTTACAATTACAGGTAGTGGATATATTGAATGGCGTTTAGTTTCTTGGACAGGACTTACTACAACTTTCTTTGACCACGTAATGATTTATCAAGAAGGCGGTGAAGGTAATGTATTTACAAGAACTGGGTACAGTGTATATGTAAATCAGAATACTCTTGGAATGCAGTTAAACACTTCAGGAGCATTGACAGTAACAAGTAGTGTTACAGCCACTTCGTTTTTTGAATCGTCTGACTTTAGGCTAAAATCTGAAATACAAGATTTGGACATTGATGTAAGAAATATAGCTGCGAAGTCTTATTTAAAGAATGGGATACGAGAGATTGGTTATATTGCACAAGATGTCGAAAGGATTCTTCCAAGCGCAATCTCTAAAAGGGATGATGGATACTTAGATCTATCATATAGACAAGTCCACACAGCTAAGATAGCTATACTTGAGAAACGCATAACAGAATTAGAAGAACAATTAAAAAATAAATAAATGAAAACAATTCAACCAGTATCGGTTTGGTTTAACGGTAACGAAGTTCAAGCAACAGTGCTTTCTTCAAGCTGTATTTATGATAATTTATCTACAAGTGCACAATTTAGCTATCAACTAATACAAGTTATAGTAAATCCTGAAAATCCATATATGGAACAGTTAACAATTGTAGCAAATGGTACTTTACTTATGGATGGTGAGACTTATCAGAATTGGGAAACAAATGATTATGCTTATGATTGGGTAGCAGAGCAGTTGAATCTTACCATCACAGGACCTTATGTTCCTCCTACTCCTCCTACACCATCAACCACTAGCACAACTACCACAGAGGTTCCTGCTACAACCACTACATCTACAACCACTATATCTAGTAAGTAATTATGGGATGGTATACTATAGCTAACAATCAGACTGTATCGTTTACCAACTTAGCGGATGCTGTTGCTCAAGGTGTCTTTGTACAAAAGACAGGTATACCCGATAGTAATGAACAGATAACAAAAGCTGATGCGGATGCAAAAGTTTATCTTGATACAGGGTATGCTCCCTTTGCAGGTAAGGCAAGCAACCAACTTGTTGTAAAAAGCAATCTGAGACCTGTAAGTTATTCCTACACCATCTATTACGAGGAAGCTTGTTACTATGATGGGTTTTATATTGAGGGAGGTGCTGCAAGTGGTGACATAGCGTGTGATAATACTCTCACCATAACACTATACAGCCCTGTTTCATCATTTGCAAACGGGATGAAACTATTCTATGACGCTGCATGCGATAATCCTTGGTATGGAGATACAGGTGACTGTGGTGATTATTACAAGGTGATAGTTGCAGGAACATCATATTCATTCACCTATGCAAACTCAAGTTCTACAGTGGGTAATTTGACCGCTTGTCCAGTGACTTGTAGTTGCTTCTTGCTTGAAAATACAGACAGTGTAGATATTTCTATTTCATTCTATGATTGTGGAGGTAGCACAACCACCCCTGAATGTAATGTATGCGCTGCAAGCAGTCAAATATACTTGTGTATCCAAGATGGTCAACACACCAACTATACAGTGAGTTATGGAACAAACTGTAGTGGTGGAGCAACACCTTCTTATACACTTACAGCCCTGGGCACTACATGTAATAACTCAGGAGATTGTATATAAATATTTTGTTCGTAATTAAAAACCCCTTATATTTGTAACTTAAACCCACAAAGTATGAACTTGAAATTGCACGAGGTGATCAACCTCTTTTATGAACTAAATGGTATTACCAAAGAAGATGGAGAGGCAGTATCTCAGGGTCTTCTAAAACAAAAGATGTCCCTCAAGGTGAAGGTGTACCTACAGCGTTTGAATAATGCTGTAGCTGAAGACATCAAGCTTTATGAGGAGGCTAGAAAAGAACTGTTCAAGAAATATGGAACAGAAGAAGATGGAAAGATTAGTATTAGTGGTGGTGAAAACCTTGAAGGTTTTAACAAAGAACACAACGATCTTCTTCAGGCAGATAAGACTATTGATGTAGCTACCCTATGGGGATCTGATTTGACATTAGATAGCCTGTCTAACATTGAGACTGATGAATATTATCCATTGGTTTTCAAGCTGATAGACGGAAAATAATAATTCCCTCTGGTTATGTAAGGGCTAGCAGTGGTATCACCACATCGCTAGCCTTTATTTTTTTGTGGCATTCCCACTGTCTGTCTGTTCCCTTGTGCTCAGGACACCAGTCCCAATCTCCTGGATCAAATCTGTGTTCAGCCTTGTTCCAACATCCGTGGCACACATCCTTATTATCAATCCTAATGCATTGGAACTCATGGTCTGCTTCTGTGAAGTTGGATATCATGACAACAGTCTTGTCAAGAGCCCACGCTAACCAGCTAAGTCCACTGGACAGCCCTATAAACAGATGACTATGATGGATGACATTCATGGTGTTCTCCATGGATGTATCTTCAAGCTGCTCACAATGATCAAAAGGATTCTTCTCCTTGGACACATTCACCACCTTGTATCCTTTCTCATGCAGGAAGTTTATAACCATCTGCCATTCTTCCTTCTGCCAAAACTTACAGCCAGCTGTAGAGTTGGTAGCTATCGTAACATATTTACCATATAAATTGTTACCAGGAGCGAATGCAATTCTTGGTTTAATCTCTTGATAATCAAGACCTAAGATGTTACTTGCTGCTTTCTGGAGGGGGATGGTGTTACACAAAGCTGGTTCCTTGTCAGGGTTGTAAAACCAACCTATGCTATACATCCCAAGGATGCCCTCAGCCTTCTGACCAGGATTGATAAACTCAAGCTCTGGGTACACATCCTCAAAGAGGAAGTTCTTGAACGTGCTCACTATTACATGGCAGTTGTGCTTCTTTTTAAACTCTAGTACATAAGGCATCCATGCTATTGTATCTCCTAAAGACTTGCTGTCAAACGCTATGTACACACGCTTACCTGTGTAGTCTAGGGTGTATTCATAATAGGGCTCATCATCTTTCCATATCTTAATGGTCCACTTGGTATACCACCTCCTATTGAGCTTAATCCAACTCTGGACACCTATTGTGTTTCTGTAATGACACACACCCTCCTCATCAATGTATTCCACCCTAAACTTGCTCTTGGACCTTCCCTTTATTTCAAGGAACGGTTCTAATACAAAGTTGTGATCAATTGTCACATGTTCATCAGATTGTACAACATCATGTACAACTTTCTGGTAGATGGCAAGATGTGTGAGGGCAAACTCTAGCTCCTGGTTCTCAGGAATATCGTATTTCTTTGGGTTGCTCAGCTGCTCATACACTTGTTCTTTCAGCTTAGCTACATCCAGATCGGTGATATAAGGCGTGAACATATCTCCATACTGAGGAAGATTGCGGGCTATGATGGGCAATCCATGGCCTATTGCTTCTCTAATCACTAGAGGATTACACTCAAATGTACTATTGAACAGGAACAAATCAGCTCCTGCCATAAAATCAGCTACATCATTACGCTCTCCCCATACATGTACATTAGAAGGAACATCTTTCATCAGGGGTTCCCAGTAGTGCTGGAAGTTACCAGCTTGGTTACCTACGAAGTGGAATTGTACATCTGGCATCTCTCTAGCTAGCTCTACAGCTTCTCCTTGGTTCTTGCCAGGAGTCCACAGTCCTACATTCAGAACATGTTTCCCTGGTCCAAAGTGTATAGGCGTGGCATCCTTTTTCTCGATAGGAAACTCCACTACATACTTAGGAGAAGGCATGTTTGCAAATGTCTTCAGGTGATGTGGTGTGCAGAACATGTAGCTGTCTGGATGAAAGCGCTTCTCAATGTCTGGCTTGAATATAATGTTGTGACATGTCTCAATCATTCTCCAGGTTCTGTTTGGAGCATATAACGCTTCTCTTAGTTCCTCAGGCCAGTTGTTCCAGCCATCTTCTACCATCTCTTCCACATGTACAACATCAATCCTGTTATTCCTGATGATGTCCATCAGCTCCATCTTGTTCTCTCCCAGTGTCCAGAAATGACTCACCAGCTGTTTTATCTGATTTTTCTGTACAACAAAGTGATCACTATGGTTGGAGTATTCCACAACATAAATGTCTACATTGGTGTTAGCTTGCAAAGCCTGAATTCTTCTCAAGAGGAAGGCAGGCATCCCACCTGTGGATAGATGTGGTGCCACAAACAACACTCTTAAATGTTCCTTCTGACGTTCAACCATCTTACGCATTACATCCTTATTCTTTTCTCCGTGGTAGAATAGCAACTCATCTGCTGAGGCTGGTGTGGCTACAAAATGATCTATGTGGTTTTTGTATCCAACAAACTCCACATTGTTCACCCTGTCTAAAGACCCGTTCATGTATATGTAAGGAAGTCCTTTTAGATGTTTATACTTCCACAGAAGCACATTTGCTATTGTTTCTTCATGATATGGGGCATAATATTGTGGATTCTGCAGAATCTTTGGATGATTACACATCCAGGTCCACTCATCTAGAAAGTCTATACACCACTGTCCAGCTACAAAATATCCTGTCTGCCTGTATCTATCTCTTACATATTGGTTTACACCAAACAGCTCACAGGCTGGATGCTCAAGCGTAGTGGATAGGTCATCTCTGCTATCAGCTCCACCCCTGCCATTGTTAATCATCCATTCGTATATCCCTTCTGTGAAATACGGATGGGGGGATTTCTCTGGGAAGAGGTCAAACATCCTGTCTACATATCTGGTGGCTACACTGTCAGCATCTACATATGCCACTGTCTTAGCAAGATTGAGCGCATCTTTAACAATAGCTGGACGCTGGATTAATATCTTATAGATGTCACTGCTAGCCCTGTCAATATACTCACCTTGAGCAGGGTTCTCAACATCACATTCCCAGTTGATGGTGATGGCTCCTGGCACATCTGCATTTGAGTTAAGAAGGTAGACAAATATGGCGATGTTACTGTGTGCCCTGATAGAAGCTACACATCCCTCGATGGTATCACGGTAGCTCTCAGTTCCATATATGACATAGGCTCTGTTCAGCCTGGGGTCCTTGTTGACATAATACCCATACCAATCATTGATGTACAGAGGAACAAGTCCTGGATAGCGCTCTAACATTATATCTGGAGTGAGGTCTGGCTGAAGATGGGTTTCATACGTATTCCCATATTCCTCTCCATCCTGTTCCATGGTGTAGGGGATAGCCACAAGGAAGTGCTTACCATGGAAATGCATGGCGTTTATAAGACGCTTAGCATCTTCTTTTCCTAGGTGTTCTAGGACATCTCCCAGTATAATGAAGTCATAA
>Ga0315909_10009979_pt1 | contig 10184 bp, 7 predicted proteins | sample LakEriMetagenome_11_FD_203527 | JGI IMG/M metagenome (GOLD analysis project Ga0315909, IMG submission 203527) | Freshwater fungal communities from buoy surface, Lake Erie, Ohio, United States - Buoy 2 MA125 | ecosystem: Environmental > Aquatic > Freshwater > Lake | place: USA: Lake Erie, Ohio...
TTGTGTTAAGCCTTCCGGCACTGTAAGTCAATTGGTCGGGGTATCAAGTGGTATTCATCCGTGGTATTCAGAATATTATTTAAGAAGTGTTCGTGGCTCAAACAATGACCCACTAACACAATTCTTAAAAGATTCTGGAGTTCCAAATGAACCAGATGTAATGAAGCCTGATGAAACAACGGTATTTTATTTTCCTCAAAAGGCTCCTAAGAATGCAACTGTTACAAAAGATTTAACAGCCGTAGATCATTTAGAAATGTGGAAAACATACAGAACTCATTGGACTGAGCATAATCCAAGCGTTACTATTAACGTTCATGAAGATGAGTGGTTAAGAGTAGGTGCATGGGTATTTGATAATTTTGATTCAATTGGTGGCGTATCATTTTTACCAGCAAGTGAGCATACTTATAAACAAGCCCCATATCAAGAAATTTCTAAAGAAGAATATGAGACTTGGGTAGAAAAAGGTCCAGAACATATTCAATGGGAAATGTTGTCATTTTATGAAAAAGAAGACGGCACGACTGGAACACAAGAACTTTCATGCGTTGCAGGGGTATGCGAAATAGTTGACATTTCCAAATAGTCATCATGCTAAAATAGACTAGAGGCCTCAATGACACATAAAATCTCTAATCTGTATGCATCAAAGATATTTGCTGAACACCCAATAGCCCTGTGGCCATTAGATGACGAGGCATATAATCCGTCACTATTTACATTAAATCAAAAAGAAATAAGCAATACTGTCGTAGATTACGGACAGTGGACATCCGCTTCCGTTATATCATCAACCTCATCACAATTACCAGAGGAGTCAAAGGCAGTTCTAGAAAGAACAGATTTAGGGCAAAACTTAGTCACTATAACTGGACCGCTAGTAAGTGCTAGTGCGTTTGACTCAACCAAGTCAACAGTTTGTTTTAATATTTTTGCATATGCTGAACAAAATCTTGTAGATTATTATGAAATAGGTATAGTCTACAATCTATCAGCATCAAGTAGTTTTTATGACAAAATTCAATACAATGGACTCTTGATCCCAGCATGGCAGAAGTTACAATTTACATCTACAATCCCAGAAACATTTATATCTGTTCAGCCAGTAATAAAAATTTCTTATGTAAGTGGTTCACAATTAGAAGACTATAACATATTGTTTAATGCAATGTCATTAGGTCAATGGTCTGAAGAATTTAACTGGGAAACAACTGGAAGTATTCTGCAAGACTTAACCGATAATGATTTAATAGGAATACTACCAAACACTACTTATAAGGTCATACCAGCAGATGCCTACGGATTTAGTGACCAAGATAATGGGTACTACATAATAGACAACAATAAACCTTTATCTATAAATACAAGTATGCCTATGGTGTACGGCTCTGGAAATATTACACATATAGAATCTCCAATAACTGAGGGCATGCCAGGATTAGTTATACCAGGAAAAGGATTTTTGAATGAAAGAGGAAGATACGAAAATAAAACATTAGAATTTTGGCTTAGAACATATAGCGATATACATAGTGAGTTTAGAATAGTTGGACCAATAACTTCTGAAGATGGACTATATATTGATGAAGAATATTTAACTTTAAAAATAGGAAAAGATAAAAAGGGTTATTTTGTAGGAAAATGGTTTAGGCCAATGCTTGTAGATATTAAGTACGGCTATAACTTTGCAATAGTATCAATTAATGGTGAAGAAGTTATTAATATGACTATTGATCAAAATTATGTAAACTTTCCTCCATCAAACGAAGATTGGATAGGATTTTACGGTCACTCAGACTTGCACCCATTTGACTTAGATTGTATTGCAACATATCCATATATAGTTCCAGATGAAGTTCTTAAAAGAAAAGTAGTATACGGACAAGGTGTATTAGGTTCAGAAATTATAGTAAATAACTTTGACGGAAACTCACTATATATTGATTTTCCATTTGCCAACTATAATGCAACACTGAATTATCCAGAAACTACAACATGGAATTCAGGATATTTTAACAATCTAAATGTAACCTCTAAATTTATATCTGCTCCAGACTATGACCTACCAGAACTAATTCACGTTAACGACATGGAAGATTTAGACATATATTCAGATATATTTTCTATACAAACAGGTAGTGCTCCGTTTTTTAACCTATCACCAAGTGCTAACTATTCTACAAAAAATTCATATATCCATTTTGACAATCTAGCAAAACTATCATCACCAACTAAATCAGTCTTGGGCATATTTAAATCTACCAATACATTGGTTAATAGTAAAAAAACACTTATGTTATTTAAAAATAGTTTTAATAATAATACTTTTGAAATAGCCTTAAATGGATCAAGTATTCAATACTTATATAACAACACTCTTCAGTCATCAGCAAGTGTTAGTGCCTCAACCTACTTCATGGTTGGCTTTGATATAGACAAAGTCTCGTCTAACCTTCAAACTGTCTTAGGAAACTTTTTTTCAAATCCTCAAAATATCTCTTTAGACGTAGGTGGAGATGGTCAAAACACATTTACAGGAAATATATACAATATTACTTTAAATAATAGATTCTTCACAGATAAAGATTGCTCAACCTGGTTTAACTCATCAGGATTTATAGATAAAGATATTAATTTAGAATTAGAACTATTAGACTATATAGGATCTTATAGTTTAAAAACTATTAGGTCAAACCCTGTTGTATTTTTTGACGTAGCCACGGCGGGGTATTGGGAAGACTCTATGCCACTCTCTTATTTTGGAAAACTAATTAAAGATAGAAATGGCAATGAATACTACGACTTAGATATGATTCAATTCAATATAGACTATTCCTCTAATCCGATAGTTTCAATTCCACAACATGACAATCATGAACTATTAAATCATATATTAAAGTCATATGTTACTATTCAAAATTATCAACAAGTTGGAAAAATTCCATATACCTCATATACCAATGTCAATGAAACACTAAACTATAGGGTGGTAGATTTTGATAGCAGTATAGATGTATTATCTACAAAATTTGAAATAGTAGATGGTACTGTAATATTTCCACCCAAAGAACTGGTAGATTTTGAAGATTATTATATAACCATACATCTAGAAGTAAAGTCTAAAGGTGTTAAGACATATCCAGTATCTATTCCTAAAATGTCCCTATGCTCAATAGCACACAACGATACTGAATTTTTCTCAATAGGAACAAAGACTGGAAATAAAATATATCCAATAGTTAAATATGGAAACTCATATTCTTATAAAACTAAGAATCCTTTTAGAATATATAAAGAGTCAACCCCATACCTATATCTAACTGGAGACTCGGGCATATCCTGTTTAGCAGAAGATAGTCCAGCAGTTACAAAAGGTTTTTCAATACCAATTAATACACAAAAATCCTCTCAGTTTATTCTTGGAGGTATTCAACTATGGATGATGTACAACAAAGATGAGACCATATCTCAGTCTATAAAAATTGCTAAATTGATAACACCAGATAAAGAATTGGACATATTGTTAGTTCCTGAAAGTGGTCAGGGTTCAAAAAGGGGTTTTCTAAAAGCATACGACTCAGAAACTGGTTACGAAGATATTACAATTGATTTTTATCAAAACGGCATACAGATACAAAATCCAGTAATTAAGCCGTTGATGTGGACATCAGTAGTCATGTCCTTTGGAGACTCAATACCACTAAATGGAGTCTCTGGACAACTAGAATTATACGCAGGAGCGGTATATAACAACATGGCTCTATTTAAGAGGTCTTCACTTATCCTAGGTCAAAGTATTACAGATAGAACTTGGCAGCAAGTTAAAACAACAGAAGCACTTATTAATAACGAATTGCAACAAATAGATCTAGAATGGGAAGATTGGTACAACTCGTTTTGGCTAGATTTACTAGAAAGAAGAATAACTTTAACTTATATTATTGACGGAGAAAGAATATTTGGATCATTTTTAGGCATTTCTAACTCAGTAATTTCAGATGAATCAATAGTAGAGTTAGAATCTGAAGGTGCAGATGTATTTTCTGACGTTGAATGGGATCTATTTTTTGGCAGACCAGTTTAATATGGTATACTTGTTGTCATGAATAATAAAAAATTAAAAAATAATGGTAAGCCAAAGTTAACAGTAGTAGAAAAAAAGTCAGATTGGGGCATATACGTATGGATGTGCAACCAAGATAATAAGCCATTCGGAGATGGACAAGGCAACATTATGAATGTGCCTGGCAGACCTTATGACCTAGAAAAGATGGCAAAAATAAGACAAGCAGCAGAACACTACGGTGCCCCAGAAGGCAGAGTAGAATTCATGGCTGGAGTTAATAGAGTTTCAGACGAACAACATCGTGAACAAATAGATAGAATGAAGGAAGGCTTGATACCTTCAGAAACAGATATTGGAGCATGGATGCTAGCAAATCAGGGGTTAAAAAAACATGGACAATGAAGAATTAGATTTTAGAGCAAGAATAGATAATCCAGATAAAGTTGAAAAAAGGGAAAAGAGTGACCCCTTTAGTCAAAATGTTGAAATTGTAAAGTCTTATGATGGAATGAGTCACAACTTTAAAAGAAGAATGGCTAGAAATCTAAATAAGGCATATACTGGCGTTGAAAATACTAGATCAAAACAACTGTTTCCTGAACAAGATATGGTCACAGCATACGGATTATTTGATGTAGTTATTCCTCCATACAATCTAGATGAATTGGCATTTTTCTTTGACAACTCATTTGCAAATCATGCTGCAATCGCTGCCAAGGTATCTAACATCGTGGGACTGGGCTATGGTTTTGAAAATACTGAAAGTACTACTGCCAGATTAGAAGAGGCTGGTTCAGAAGATCAGTTGATGAGAGCACAAAGAAAGATTCAAAGACTAAAGGCACAACTTGGAGAATGGCTAGAAAGTTTAAATGATGAAGACACATTTACCCACGTATTAGAAAAAGTATATACTGACGTAGAAACAGTAGGAAATGGCTATATTGAAATTGGAAGAAAAGTTAATGGCGAAATAGGATACATAGGTCATATTCCAGCAACAACAATACGTGTTCGTAGAATGCGTGATGGTTACTTGCAAATAGTTAATCAAAAGGTTGTATTTTTTAGAAACTTTCAGGGTAGAGAAGCAAACCCAGTAACAAATGACAATAGACCAAATGAACTAATTCATATTAAAAAATACTCACCTAAAAACTCATATTATGGAGTTCCAGACTCAGTCGCTGCAGCAACATCAATGGTAGGAAATGAACTTGCTGCTAAATATAATGTTGATTATTTTGAAAACAAAGCCGTGCCTAGATATATAGCATTAGCAAAAGGTTTTAAATTAAGTGGAGATGCTGAAGATAAATTCTTTAGATTTATGCAGGCAAGTCTACGTGGTCAAAACCATAGAACTTTATACATACCACTTCCTGGCGATAGCGTTGACAACAAGGTTGACTTTAAATTAGAGCCTATTGAAAATGGTATTCAAGATGGCTCATTTGAAAGATATCGCAAATCAAATAGAGACGATATTTTGATGGCACATCAGGTTCCTTATAGTAAGGTCGGTGGTGGTGCTGGAATATCAATAGCATCAGCAATAGCAGCAGATCGCACATTTAAAGAGCAGGTTGCAAGACCAGCACAACGCAATCTAGAAAAAACTATTAATAAGATAGTTAAAGAAAAAACAGACGTTGTCCTTCTAAAGTTCAACGAACTAACCCTTACTGACGAAAACACACAAAGTCAGATTGATGAAAGATACCTTCGTACTCAGGTAATAGTACCTAATGAAGTTCGTGAAAGAATAGGCTACCCAGCAAGACCAGATGGTATGAATCCAATAGTCTTAAATGCCAGACAGGCAGCAGAGCAAACAGCACAGGCTACAGGAAATAGGACCAGAGATCAACAAAGAACGGCAAACGCCTCAGATTCCACATCTACCACAAATGGACGTGGACCTCAAGGCGAGGGTAGAGTACAAGAATAAATTGTTTATAGTTTTTTAAAATCCTTATAAACACTTATTATAATAGAGGTATAATGACTAATTTGCATAAAGCATTTTGGCACTCAGAAAAAGATAGTCTAAAACTATCTATGCCAATTGCCAAAGTCGATAAAGAGAAGCGTATGGTTTCTGGCTTTGCCACACTTGATAATGTTGATAAGCAATCAGACATCGTTCCAACAGAAGTTAGCGTCAAAGCCTTTGAAAATTTTCGTGGCAATATTCGTGAAATGCACATGCCAGTCGCTGTTGGCCGAATGGTCTCATTCAAAACTGAAAAATTTTATAATGCAAAAGAAGATAAATTTTATAATGGAGTGTACGTAGATGCATATATTTCTAAAGGTGCTCAAGATACTTGGGAAAAAGTTCTTGATGGCACTCTTACTGGGTTCTCTATTGGTGGTTCTATTAAAGAATCTGAGGAAATCTACAACACCGAAATGGATAAGGCAGTTCGTGTTATTAAAGACTATGACCTCCACGAACTCTCATTAGTAGATAACCCAGCAAATCAATTTGCCAACATCGTTTCAATTGAAAAAGTTGACGGTAAGAGTAAATTGGATGGTATCATTAGTAAAGTAGATCTTGAAAATGTTTATTGGTGTGAGTCAGACTCATTAGTAAGACTTTCTCAAGATGATTCTTCATCATGCCCATCATGTGATAAGGGTATGACGAATATTGGTTTCGTTGAATCTAACGATTCCGAAAAGAATTCTGTGATCAAATCTTTTATTGCTTCACAGAAAATTAGACTTGGTGAATTAGTAACCAAGGCTGACAATCCTAACAAGGAGGGGAATATTATGGCAAATGAAAATGTTGAAGTTGCAAAAACTGAAGAAGTTGTAGCAACAGAAGAAAACATTGTAAAGTCTGAGGGCGAAGTAGCACCTGCTGAAGAAGCAGCACCTGCTGAAGAAGCAAAGGCTGAAGAAGCAGCACCTGCTGAAGAAGCAGCACCTGCTGAAGAAGCAGCACCTGCTGAAGAAGCAGCACCTGCTGAAGAAGCAAAGGCTGAAGAAGCCCCAGCAGAAGATGCCGCCACTCCTGCTGAGGAAAGCACAGATGCTGACCTAGCAAAGGCTGTAGACACAGTACAAGAATCTATCGATGAGGTTCAAAATACAGTTGCTTCAGCACTTGGAGACTTGGTGGCTACAGTTAAGTCACTCAACGACAAAGTGGCAGAATTACAAAAAGGCATTGCGTCCGCTAAAGAGGAAATTACAGCAGTAAAAAGCAATGTACAAGAGTTTGGAAAGCGTGTTGATTCACTAGAAGATGATACCGCTGTCCGTAAGTCTGGCGACCTAGGCGGGGTCGACCTAGAAGAAAAAATAACAAAAAGCATGTGGGGCGGGCGTTTCCTCAATTCCGCTGACCTATATCGCTAAATTCACTGGGAGGTGAAATTAAAATGGCAGATGAAATTTTAGAAAAGGCTGCTTCAACAGGATCTATCGTGTCTGGTGGTGTCGGTGCAGTAACCGCTCCAGCAGCAGGAGATCTAGGTGTTTACGGTGCTACCACAAATGATGGTGGTATCCTTTCACCAGAACAGTCTCGTCAATTTATCGAATATATTTTCGAACAACAAGTTTTGGCTCGTGATGGTCGCCGTGTAACAATGCGTACCAATGCAGCAGAACTTGAAAAATTAAATGTTGGCGAACGTGTAATTCGTGCCGCTGCACAAGCAGATGCAACATACACAAACGCTGGCGTAACTTTCACAAAGGTTGAACTTTCAACAAAGAAGATTCGCCTTGATTGGGAAGTATCAACAGAAGCACTCGAAGATAACTTGGAAGGTGCAGGATTAGAAGATCACTTAGTTCGTGTAATGACTCGTGCATTCGCAAACGATCTTGAAGATCTTGCAATCAATGGAACTGGAACAGGTTCTAACGCTTTCTTGAATATCATGGAAGGCTTTGTTGCAAAAGAAAATAACTCAACAAACACAGCAACATTTGGTACAACTATCGAAGATCTACAAGCACTTGTATTAGCAATGCCACGTAAATATCGTGCAGCACGTGCAAATATGAAGTTCTATGCAGATACAGAAACAGTATCAGACATCATCAACGGACTAGGATCCTCTGGTAACTTAAACAGCGAAAGAATCGTTGAAAGAGTTATCGCTGGAGCCGAACCACAATTGATCGGTGCTCCAGTTGCTTACCGTGTTCTAGGTCTTCCACTTTTGGAAGTTCCTTTGATGCCAAGCAACCGTGTTGTATTGACATTCCCAGAAAACCGTATCTGGGGATTCCAACGTGATATCACAGTTCATCGTGAATTCCAACCTAAGAAAGACACTGTAGAATATACAGTATTCTTACGTTTCGGAGTTGCAATCGAAGAATCTGATGCAATCGCACGTACAGCATAATTTGCTTTACGCAATTAGAGAGGGGGGTAGAAATACTCCCCTCTTATTTTTTATTTTATAAATGATATAATTAAAAAGAGGTGCAAATGGAACTTTTAAGATTAAATAACACAACTAGTTTGTCTGCATCATTTTCAGGACTAACTGCAAGTGCACAGTACACTATTGAATATGACGACTTAGTTACAGGAAATTCATATTCAGCATCAGCAACAGCAAATGGCTCTGGAGTAGCATCGTTTGCTATTCCTTCACACTATATAACATACACAGGTTCTCTCGCAGCATCAGTAAAAAATAATTCAGGTAATGTTGTCAATATCACAAATATAGATATTGTTAGACCCTATACAGAAATATCTGGCCTGGTATCAGGATTAAAAATAACAACCTCTCAAGCAACAGAATATGAAAGATTAGCAAGATATATTATTGACTCACATACTGGTGGGTTTTCATTTATAAGAAAAGAAAAAGAATTAATTGGAGATGGGTCAGATCAACTATTAATAGATGAAAACATTCATAAATTACACAAATTATATGAAAATGGTCTATTGATATTTGATGCATCATCTAATGCAAATGAGTCTGATTACAAGATAAGTAAACAACTTAATGCAGTAGTTTTAGATATCCCAGAAAGCAATAGACTTAACTACAAGAAGGTATGGAGAGATAGATTTTTAGATGTAGATTTTTATGAAGGATATGAATATGTTGTAGATGGAGATTTTGGCTGGGTCGTAATACCTCAAGATATTCAAGAAGCCTCTCAACTACTTGTTCAAGACATTGTTGAGGACAACTTAAAATATGTTAATAAATATATAGAGTCTTTTGATAATGATGATTTTAGAATACAATTTTCTAAAGGTTATAGCACAAGCACTGGAAACCGTGTAGTAGATAGAATCCTGGAGAGATATCAGAAGTCATTTCGTGTCGGGGTATTGTAATGCTTCCAAAGTCTAATTTTAAAGACATGTTCTATCCCATGACTGCAGATATATATTATTCAGAAAACAAGCAAGACGCCCTTGGGGTAATACAAAAATCTTGGGTATACGATAGAACAGTAAAATGTTCAATTATATCAACTATGTCAACTGGACAAAATTTAACAACTGAAATAAAGAATGGGTCTTCTAATTTTACATATAATTCTGAAGTAGTCTTAAGAACAGGTGACGATATACAAGAAAAGAAAAATGGAACTATATATCCAATTACAGAAATATTAATTACTAATATTAAAGATCCTTCAGGAAAGTTGGTATGGAGAGAAAAAGGTAATATTCCTACCCAGTATGAATTAAAGACTTTTACTGTTTCTTTTGATTCATCACATAATGTGTCTTTTTATAGAGGGTACCTATCTAGGTCAACAAGACAAAACGAGGTATTGTTCTAATGATTAAGTTAAAGATAGATACTAAAGACTTTACCAAAACTGTAAATAATGTTATACAGTATTCAAATGGTTTTATTGATGAAACTAAGGCAAGCAAGAATAAGATTGCTGAAAAGATGGGAAAAACAAGTATTAATGCTTTCTATGACTACCTAGACAGCCTTGCCAGAATGCATCCAGGAATGTTACATCACGTATATGAATGGGGAGAAGTAGGAAACCCTATGGAAAGACTTTATGAATTAAATTTAAAAATGGGTAATGGAACAGTTGCAGTAAATGCAGAATTTTTAGAATCAACTAGCATACCAGAAAACGGTAC
>Ga0315909_10009980_pt1 | contig 10183 bp, 10 predicted proteins | sample LakEriMetagenome_11_FD_203527 | JGI IMG/M metagenome (GOLD analysis project Ga0315909, IMG submission 203527) | Freshwater fungal communities from buoy surface, Lake Erie, Ohio, United States - Buoy 2 MA125 | ecosystem: Environmental > Aquatic > Freshwater > Lake | place: USA: Lake Erie, Ohio...
CGCGTGATCACGCCGCCCTCGCGTTCAAACATCCGCGCCGCCGCGCGTACGCCGTTCCCCGCGCGCAGGAAGCCAGCAGTCGGCTCATAGAGCACAGATGTCAGACCATCGGTACCGAGCGTTGGCCAGCGGTGCAGCGCCTCCTCTGGAGTGATGCGCTCGCACGGCACACCTGCCTCGCGCATTCGCTGCTCTGAGTGCGCCTCCCAGATGCCATCGCCAGAAACAAACCAGGCGACACCGCTCTCCATAAAGATCTGTTCGCCGGCGGCTTCGCCCAACTCTTTCCAGGCAACCAGTGCGCGCTGCGTCCAGCCCATGAGCAGCGCATCCTCCCCATGGGAGTGACGAATGATGCGGCTGTAATCGCCCGAGGTGGTCGTTGGACCGCCAGGTTCGCGCTCTTCAATGAGCTGAACGGTGGCGCCGAGTCGACGTGCCTGCAGTGCCGTCCACGATCCCCAGACACCGCCACCAACCACCAGCAGGTCGGGTGCGCCGCCCGCCATGGCTACTTCTTCGCGCCGAGGGTGCGGAAGCGCGAGAGGAATTCCTTGGTGCGCGGATCCTTCGGCGCGTCGATCACCTGCTCAGGTGGCCCGACTTCGGCGAACTCGCCCTTATCCATGTAGTAGACGCGGTCGGCCGCCTCATGCGCAAAGTCCATCTCGTGGGTGACCACGATCATCGTGCGCCCCTCGTGTGCCAGGTCCGCCATCACTTTGAGCACTTCACCAACGAGCGTTGGATCGAGCGCCGATGTTGGCTCGTCGAACAGCAACACCTTCGGCTGCATCGTGAGCGCGCGCGCAATGGCGACGCGCTGACGCTGTCCGCCGGAGAGTCGCGACGGATACTCGTCGCGCTTTTCAAGCAAGCCGACCTTCGCGAGATACTTCTCAGCAATCGCCTCGGCCTCTTTGCGATCCATCCCCTTCACGTGCACAGGTGCCTCGACGCAGTTCTCGATCACACTCAGATGCGGGAAGAGATTGAACTCCTGGAAGACCATACCGGCGCGCATACGCACCTCACGAATCCTCTCCTGACGTTCGCCACCCTCGGTGTGGAATGGATCGGCCCCAACGATGACGCCATCAATCTCGACAGTGCCGTCGGTTGGATCCTCGAGGAAGTTCAAGCTGCGCAGGAAGGTGCTCTTCCCCGAGCCAGAGCGGCCCAGGATGCAGACGGTCTCCCCCGGCCACACCGTGATGGAGGCGCCGCGCAGCACATGGTTCTCGCCAAACCACTTTGTGATGTTGGTTGCCTTCAGCACTGGCTCGGCACCTGGTTTCACCAAGATCCCTGGCTTCTCGGCCGGGTGGACTGGGTGGATTGCCGGAGTTTTGGAGAGGTGCTTCATGTCGCTCATCCCTTCATCTCCTTGTTGCGGTCGCCAGCAGCAAGGCGTGCTTCAACACGGTTCTGTACGGCGGTGAAGAGAATAGTGAGTACCCAGTACACAGCCGCCGCAATCAACAGGGCCTGCAGGGACTTGAACTCCTTGCGACCAACATTTTGAGCGCGCCAAAGGATTTCTTGCAGCGTAACTGCCGAGGCGAGTGCCGAGTCCTTGAGCATTGCCACAAAGTCATTGCCGATCGCAGGAACAATGATACGGAAGGCCTGCGGTGCAACGATGCGGCGGAAGGCAATTGACTCCGACATGCCGAGCGCGACTGCCGCCTCACGTTGACCGCCTGGCACTGCCTGGATGCCCGCCCTGAAGAGCTCGGTCATGTATGCCCCGTAGTTCATGCCCAGGGCGCCCACGGCGCACACAAATGGATCGAGAACAATGCCTACCTGTGGCAGCGCCAGGTACCAGAAGAGAAGCTGCAAGAGCAGCGGAGTGCCGCGGAAAAAGCTGACATAAAAGGAGGCAACCGCGTTCGCGGTAGCGCTGCGCGAAAGTCTCCCGAGTGCGCCGAGGGTCGCTAAGACGGTGGCCAAGATGATCGAGAGGAGTGAGACCGCGATGGTGAGTCCGGCCCCAGCCAGGATGAATGGCGCTGCTTTGGTAATGAAGGAGATTTCAACATTGAGTTGCGTGGCGATGAACAACAGGATGAGGGCAAGAATGACCGCCGAAACTAGGCGAAACCGGATGCGCCATGCGCCTTCACGGCGACGGTCGCTCGCGGCGACCGCTGAGGCCAACTGCTGATCCTGCTCGGTTGAACCCGACATGTTCACCCTTCGTCTTACACGAGAGGGCCACGGTTTCCCGTGGCCCTCTCGTGCATAGGTTTTACGCTTCTACGGCGTTCAGCATTACTGCTTAACTGTTGCGTCTACGCCGCTTAGATTCTTCTTTGAAAGAGCGGCCAGCGTTCCATCTGCTTTTGCCGAAGCAATGATCTCATTGATCGCTGCCAGCATTGACGCCGTGTCTTTTCCACCCTTGTCAAGGGCGACGCTGATTGTTTCAGTCGTCAGCCACTTGTTGTCTAGGAACTTGATCTCAGCTCCTTTATCAATGGCGGTCTGAATGAACACGTCGGACTGAACGAAGCCATCCCAGGTTCGACCTGCGGCTAGCTTCTCAATGCACAAATTGTCTGTCTCCTCTGAGGTGACGGTTGTGCCTGCAGGTGGTGCAGTTGATACCTCTACTTCGGTCTGATTTGCGAGCTCGCCCTTTAGCCAGCTCTCGTAAAGGGTGCCTGAGCCGATGCAGAATTCTTTTCCAGCAAGATCGGCGAGTGAGACGGCTGTCGAACTCGATGGAACGGCAACGAAGGCTCGAGCATAGTAATACGGGTCGGAGAAATCCAACACTTCCATGCGCGCAGCAGTTATTGCCATAGACCCTACGGAAACATCCCAGCGGCCAGCCCAATTGCCGGCTGTGAGGGCGTCCCAGCTTGGGGTCTCCCACTTAATGGTGACACCGAGCTTCTCTGCAATGAGCTTCGCGGTATCAATGTCATAGCCTTCGTACTCATTCGTTTCAGCGTTCAGTGAAGAATATGGCGGATAGTTTGGATCGGTTGAGATCCGCACGACGCCTTCCTTGCAGACAAATCCAAGGAGAGTGGTCTCGGCTTCGCCAGCGGCAATCGCCTTCTCACATACGGAGCCTGCTGCGGCACTTGGGCTTGGGCTCGCGCTCGCGCCACAGGCACCAGCTACGAGGGCGGCGCCCGTAAGGAGCGCCAGGAGTGTCGACTTGATCTTCATCTCGTCACTACCTCACATATTCCGGCGGGGCTAGCCCAACGGGCCACCTCGGCGCCTTGGGAGCGATGATCCCACGCTCACATCCGTACTGCCAATAGGTTGCGCAGGCCGCCGAGCCCCTTCGGATACCCCCGTGAAGGCCCCGCCTAGCGGCGCGCAGCCACCAGCACGCCTGTAAAGAGCACGAGCGCACCAAGGAGCTGTCCAGGGGATGGGATCTCGCCGAAGATCAGCGCCCCCGCGACCACCGTCATGAGCGGCTGCACAAAGAGGAGCACCGAGCCCACCACACTTGGCAGGTGCGGGATTGAGGCGTTGATCAGCGGGTAGCCGAGCACCTGCGACATGAGGGCGAGGAGCACCAGGTAGCCGACCCCTGGCCAGAGATCGGGTGGGAGGAGCGTGCCGCCGGCGGCGGCGATGAGCCCTGAGACAAGAATGGTGCCGATCGCCGCGTCGCGCAGCATGCCGAACGGTCCCACAGCGCTCGAGCCCGAGGAGATGCGGCGCGTGATCACCAGGTAGAGGCCGTAGAAGGCCGCTGCGCCGAGGCCCCAGAGCACACCGAGGGCGGGGTCACTGCCGGCCGACACGTTGAGTGCTCCCGCAAATGGATCCACCACCTGGGCGAGCAGGAGTAGCCCGAGGAAGGCGAACGGGATCGCCGCGATGGCACGGCCTGGCGTGCGCTCCCCCACGAGTGCGGCGTAGATGCCAACGATGAAGACCTGCGCATTTGGTACCACCGTGGCCAAGCCCACGCCAAGCAACGGAATAGAGATGTGGAAGCACTGCAGGTCAAGGGCGAAGAGCCCACCGGCGAGTACGGCAAGGAGCCGATCGCGGCGCGTTGCTGAATGACCTTCGCGTCGCGCAATGAACCAAAGGAACGGGAGGGAGACGGCACCGCGGAAGAGCGTGACGACCGCAGGGCTACCACCCGAGAGCTTTGCCAGCGTGGATGACTGCGAAATCGCCAGCGCGCCAAGTGCCGCGCCGAGGCGCGGGTGTCGAGTAGCGAATCCTAGTGGGGCAGCTGGCATTGCTGCAGGATACACAGAGCGGAACGGTAGACGCAGAGCCGCCGCAGCCTACCCGCCAGTGAGCTGCGGCGACTCGTTGTCGTTGGGCGGCTAGCGATTAGTCGTCGTCGCCGTCCTCATCCTCGTCTTCGTCCTCATCTTCATCTTCGTCTTCGTCCTCGTCCTCATCTTCACCTTCGTCTTCGTCCTCATCATCCGAGTCGCCGCCAGCTGGTGGCGGAATGACGGTCGGGTCAGTGCCAGGTGCCGGGTCAACGGCGGGCACATCGGATGGTGCCGGCGTGGCATCAACGACAGGAGTTGGATCGACAGAAGCATCGGGCGTCTGGTCTGCGACCGCTGCGGTCTCAGTACCGCCGAGTGGCGGCAAGATGCCTGCCTGACTTGCGAATGCTCCACCAATCGATAGGCCGAATCCGGCGGCCAGCACGAAGGCGGCAATCGTTGACGCTGGGTGGCGACCACTGGAGATCGCCTGCGGTGCGTACTCGGGGCGCCACGGCTCCATCGGAGCGAGTTCCTGGCCCTCGAATGAGCTCTTGTTCTTTGCCATGAGTTTGCTCCTTTCAATCGCCTCGGCTATCGCCTCGGTCGCCTATAGCCATGATCGGTGCCTGGCAGTGCGGGCGTCCTGTGTGGGAGCACAGGAAGTCGTGAGAAGTCACCAATAAATCTCCTTAAATCGTGCGTGAGCGGAAGCCTTCGGTGGCGGTGAGCACCCCGTCGGTATCCATGGCGAGGGCGCCGTAGCCAGGCTCCTCGTCTACCCGCTGCATGCCGGCTCGCCCCTCAAGGAAGCAGATCGTGGCGAGGGCATCGACGCGGGCGATATCGGGCCCCACCACTGTAAAGCTGAGCCAAGGGCTGGACGCCGTTCCGCCAGTGCCCGTGTTGCGCAGATGCCCTGGCCGCTCCGACATGCCGCTGGTGGCGATCGCCTCGTTCCGCAGAGCGACGCGCGCAACGAGTGTGGTGTTGCGACGTGGATCGACCACGCCAACGCTCCAGCCAATTCCGGCAGGCCCGCCGCCCGCGGCGGTGATGTCGCCACCGATGCCGAGTGAGAAGTTCTCGACGCCATGTGCGCGCAAGACTGCGCCGGCGACGCCGATCGCCCACCCCTTGACGTAGCCAGACGGCTCAAGGCCCCCATCACGACCGGCGTGCCACGCATCGAAGATGCCGCCACTCTCCGCATGGAGCTGCTCGCAGACATCAAGGATCTGCTGTGTTTCGGGATGGGCCGCTGCGCGGGCCAGCACACCGTCGCGGATCTGACAGATCTCAGAGTTTGGTCGATAGGTAGAGAAGCGATCCTCAATCTCGTTCAGCCGCGCAAAGGTTGCCTCAACCGCAGCAGATGGCAGCGGCCCAACAACCGCCAGCGATGCGGCGGTGCCGAAAACCTTGCGAACGACTCGGGTGACCGACTCGTCGAGTGTGCCGCTCAATAGGTGGCCTTATCGATTGCCGCTTGGAGCGAGTTTGCATAGCCCCACCAGGAGTAGGTTGCACCGCTACAGGCCGCTGGGATGCGTGCCACAAAGCTGTTTCCGGCAGCGCTGCTGGCTGCAAGATCAATTGCGGCGCTGTTGAACACTGCTTCAGTGCACGCCGCCTTCTTGTATCCGATGGCGTACTTGCCGGTCTGAACGGCCGATGCGGCGGTGACCTTGCCGCCGCTGATCGTGACGGTCACCTTCATGAAGCCGTACTTGTAGTTGAAGTTGCTCCCTGTGTAGGTGCCGTTATGCAGCGTCGCCGCCGCCGGAGCGGTCGGCACTGGTGTGGCCGTAGGTTTCGGCGTTGCGGTTGGCTTTGGAGTTGCAGCGGGCGTGCCCGAAGCTCCAGGCGCGACCGATGCACCCGCCGTTGGAGTCGGAGTCACGGTTGGATCCACGCTCGCCGTTGGCGTCACCTCTGGGCTTACGCTCACCAGCGGATCTGGTGACGCAAACGGGTCGGGTGAGATCCCACCAATCCCCGCTTGGGCCGGTGGTACGTACCCAACGATCAGGCGCAGCCCTGCGATCGTAAAGATGAGTGTGAACAGACCTCGTCGTGGCATGTGTGTGCTCCTCTCTGCCCTATTCGGCTACCAACTAAATCGCTCAAGATGGATCTGGTGACGTGGTACGCCGATGTCGTGCAGGCTCTTCTCGACGGTGGCCATCATGCGCGGTGAGCCGCACAGATAGATGTCGCGCTCGCGCACGTCTGGGTAGGCAGCCCATAGCCCACCAGGCGAGAGCGGATCGTCATCAAAGGTGAACTGGTCACGGCTCCCCGTCACAAAGTTGAGGTTGGCGCCGCGCGCCTCCGCAATTCGTCTGAGCTCACGCTTCAGGACCACTGAGGCATTTGATGGGGCGCGATAGAGGAGCGCCATGTCGCCACGGCGCACGGGGAGCACCTCAAAGAGTGCGCGCAGGGGCGTGATGCCGATGCCACCCGCGATGAGGAGCACCTTCTCGCGCGTGCGCACCGCTCCGGTGAGAACGCCATATGGCCCTTCAAGGAATACACGGGTGCCAGGCTTCAGGTGCTGGAACTCATGCGTACGATCGCCGAGAGCCTCAATGGTGAAGCGCAGGTGTACTCCGTTGGGACCGGCCGAGAGCGAGAAGGGGTTGGAGCGCCACCAGCCCTTGGCGTTGAGCACGCGGATGCCAAACCACTGCCCCGCCCGAACCGGGAGTTTGTTCATCGCGCTTCCTGTGATCCAGAGCGAAGCGACACCGTCGCGCTCAATCACTACCTTGTCGATGTGAAAACGATGGCGCAGGTTGCGCAGGAGCGGCTCAAGGAATCGGAAGAGAATCAGCGGCACAAACGCAATCGCGTACAGGGCGATCCACGAGTTTCGGGCGAGCTCGTCGTTGACGAAGTCGGTGCCGATCGTGAGCTGGTGCAAGAAGCCCAGCGCCATCGCCACGTAGACGTAGAGGTGAATGCCGTACCAGGTCTCATATGCCAGCCGCGCCCGTGCGGCACGAATTGAGACCACAGCGACCAGGATGAGGAGGGCGAGCGCGATCGTGGCGCCAAGCCCACCCGCTTCAAGAATCGTGAAGGTGTAGATCTGTTCCCACACCTCGCCGATGGTTGGAACCGCGATAGCCCCAGAGAGTCCAATGGTCGAGGTCACCGCGTGCGCGACAAGGAACCAGACGCTAGTAAAGCCGGCGAGCCGATGGATGCGTGACGCCTCGTCACTCCCCAACACTTGATCAATGAACGGCGCACGGGACATGAGCAGAATGCCGACCAGTGCCAGGTAGGTGCCGAAGAGCGCGGTGAGTTGCCCGATGGCGGTGAGTGCATTTAGTGGGCTGTCAAAGAGCTGAAGGCCGCCGTGCCGCACCCACATCGCGGCGATGATCAAGGCGATACCAAACACCCCCCAGTTGAGGTCGCTCGGCGTGATGGACCAGCGCCGCGGCAGCGGCGGACTGGTTGGCGCGATCTGGCGCACAGAACTGGTTCGACTGGCGGTCGTCATACGGTTCATCGTCGTGGAGTGGGGCTTGCGCTGTCCTGTACTCGTTCAAAACCTACGCCCCACCGCGTGAGAAAGTTCAAATCTTCGCCGTCCACTCCAGGGTGAGCGGAAGAGAGAGTCGCTCCCCCGCCTTGAGATGGATCGCGCCGCCGCGATGGAACGCGTCTGGGGGGCCCACCTGTGGCTCCACGCAGAGGGCGTCATCTGGGTCGTAGACCATCCAGTGGGTCACCGCTGACCCCGCCGTCAAGGTGAGGGTTAGGTCGTCACCCCAGGAGATCTGCGGTGGTGTGGTGACGCCCACGAACGGGTCATCCCAGGTTGCACCTGCGCCTGGTGCGGCAACGCCGCCATCAACGGCAGGTTGCACCGTATCGACAAGGTGCAAGCCAGGCATCGTCGCGTCTCGTTCCAGCACACCCGTCGGTGCAAAGGAGAGCACCCCTTCTGCGCCGATCTCGCTGCGCAGGTTCGCATCAAGCAGGAAGCGACGGAAGCATGGGTGCCACCCGGCGGTGACGTGCTGTTCCACTTCAGCGGTAATGGTGAGTGTGATCGTCAGGGCACCGGCGGCGGCGTTGCCGCTCAGTGCCGCAGAGACTTCAGCGCGTGCGTTGAGCGGCCAGCCGGCGGCACGATCGAGCGGCGCGTACATGACCGCCGACCTACCGTCTCCTGCAACGCTCTGCTCATTCGCGCTGCACTGGTAGAGGCGACCGTGAAAGGCGTGATCGCCCCAGGTTGGTGGGAACTGATGTGTGGTGCCAGTGAGATCGGTGAACGTGGAGCTGGCCATGCGCCCAGCCCACGGCGCCATCGGAAAGATCCCCCACGTTGCAGGGTGACCGTTCTCGCGCACGAGCAGTTCGCGACCAGCCACCACCACGCTGCCAACACGAAGCCCGGCGTCTGGCAGAAGGGTGACCGAAGCACCGTCGACGCCGAGCGTGATCGCCGTGGCCTGCAGATAGTCAGGAATCTGCGGATGTGCCTCTGGTGTTGATGCCGGGGCAAGGTGTGGATGTCGCGCGCTGCGAATCATCGTGTGACGCCGATCGGTGCCATAACGCCCCCTCCAACTCGCAAGAGATCTGCGGGTGAGAGCTCAATCGAGCGACCCCGCTGCCCCGCTGAGACGACGATCGTAGCGTGCGCGCTCGCCCCAGAATCGAGCAGTAGTGGCACCGGTCGCTTTGAGCCGAGTGGGCTCACACCACCTGGCACGTACCCCGTGACACGGCGAACGCTCTCGGCATCCGCGAGTGCGGCCCGTTTCGCACCTAACGCCGCTGCAACCCCCTTCTCGGAGAGCTCACCACTGCTCGGCACCACGGCGAGGGCAAAGAGCAGCCGCGCATCCTTCGCCCCTTCAATTGCGAGCACCAACGTCTTATAGAGACGATCGGGTGAGATGCCGAGGGCCGCTGCAGCCGCTTCGCCATAGGCAACGCGCTCGCCGCGATGCTGCTCCACGCCGCTCAGTGGCTCCAGCTCGTACTCATGCAGCGTGAACGGCACACCGTGCTCGGTGAGGAGTGCGATCGCCGGAGTGCCAGCACCCATCGGGGGCTACTCCGTAGCGGCGAGCGGAATGCGCACGATCATGCGCGCGCCGCCACCAACGGCGGTCTCTGCAGCGATGGTCCCGTTATGGGCCGTAGCGATGGAGCGTGCGATGGCGAGGCCGAGCCCTGCGCCGCCGTGGCTGCGCGCCTGCCCGGCGCCGCGGTAGAACGGTTCGAAGATGCGCTCGCGCTCAGAGAGCGGCACGCCTGGACCTTCGTCGTCGACCCAGATGGTTGCAAACCCATCCGCGACGCTAGTTCCAATCGTCACGGTCCCTGCAGGCGGCGAGTGGCGAATCGCGTTCTCAACCAGGCCGAGTACCAACTGAATCAGTCGATCGGTGTCGCCCGCAATGGTGAGGCGCTTGCGGCCAATGTTGGCACGCAACGCGAGTCCAACGCGGCTGGCCAGCGGCCCCGCGCGCTCAACCGATTCGCGCGCCACATCATCAAGGTTGATCGGATGCAGGTCGACCGTAACCATGCGCTCGCCGCCCTCTGCGCTGGTCTGACGGCTTGAGAGGGTGAGCAGATCGGCACTCAATCGTCCGAGACGCTCAGACTCAGCGGCGATGCCGTGCAGTAGCTCAAGCCCTGCCGGCTTCACGAGACCCTCGCGCTCCAAGATTTCAGCGCTCGAGAGGATCACCGAGGCGGGGGTGCGCAGCTCATGAGAGGCACTCGCCACCAACGCGCGCTCGCGTGCGGCGGCGGCGGCGATGGGGGCAAGGGCGCGTCGGGCAATCAGGAGTGCCATCAGCAGCGCACCGCCGAGTGAGAGGAGTGCAACCAGCACCAGTGAGCCGAACAGGTTCTGTCGCTGGGCATCACGCACGTCGAGGCGACCGGCTACCTGCACATAGCCGAGCACCTTGCCGTTTGGATCT
>Ga0315909_10009986_pt1 | contig 10181 bp, 2 predicted proteins | sample LakEriMetagenome_11_FD_203527 | JGI IMG/M metagenome (GOLD analysis project Ga0315909, IMG submission 203527) | Freshwater fungal communities from buoy surface, Lake Erie, Ohio, United States - Buoy 2 MA125 | ecosystem: Environmental > Aquatic > Freshwater > Lake | place: USA: Lake Erie, Ohio...
TTTTCTTGTCATATAACGAACATTTGAATTACCACCAGATTTTTTATCTTCGCCATTGTAAGTTACTGAAGCGCCAGAACCACCACCTGAACCAGCAGTAATTGTAAATGTTGGAGATGTTGTATAACCAGAACCAGCACTTGTAATAACAATCTGATCAATTGTATTCGAAACAACATTTGCAGATGCCGTAGCACCAGAACCACCCCCACCTGTGATCGTTACAGTTACATCGGCAGAGTTTGCATATCCTGTTCCGCCAGAAACAATTGTAACATCATTATTTCTAAGTGGCAAATCATTGATAATATTTTCAACAACAATTAAACCCATTCGTGTAACATCAATGACCGGAGAAACAACAGAGTTTAAAGTTGACATTGACGCACGAAGAATATACGAAGTATTTGATGTAGTTAAAACTCTTCTACCCAAATCATCTTCCATTTGATAATCTTGTTGCGGAGTAATTGCTTTTAATCCTGCAGCTGCACCAGTAGAATTAATTATAGAATTAAATTGATAATTCAATATAGTATTTGCAATTGTAAGATCGCCAGTAATTAAATGAACTAAATCATAGGCAACATTTCCTGATGGCGGAAGAACGGTAAATTGTGCAACTGCCGATGATGTCGAGAAATTCTTTCTAAACAATCTAAACATTAGATCTGAATTTTGATCTGCTGTCCATGTAGAACCATTCTGTGATAAGAACAAAGAACCTTGATATGGTTGTTCTGAGATTTGACGACCAGAAACTGTATCTAAACTACCAATTTCTGCCGCATAAGTTTCATATTTGTTACTGTTTGCAATAAGAACGAATGAATGTTCTCCAGATTGCAGATAAACTGGAGTATCAAATATAAATTCAGTATATTTTGACGAATCTGCCAAATCAGGATTATCAGTTGTTTTTACTTTATCAGGAGTTAAAGATACAGTTCCATAAGGATAAATTACAGATCCAGAAGGATAACCATTTACCGCAGGCCTTAGTTGTAATGTAATTGGAACAACATCGTCTTTTGATTTAAAACAAAATCTTATTTTATCAACAAATAAACCTTGTGGATAAGTGATTGGATCAATTAAGAATGTTTGTGCAAGTGGATCACTCCAACCAATAATTCTATCTCGTACAGAAGTAACAGTCGTAACAACTCTTTCATCTGTTACTGTTGCCCTTTGAATAGAAGGAACTGTGGCAGAAATGATTGTTTCTTCTACAGATTGCAATGTTCCCTGTGATAAGAATGTTGCATCACCATTTGTAGATGAATTACCTATATCATTTGTATTGTTATCAATTAATCTAAATCTCTTTTCGCCAACTCTAAAAGTAGAGGCAGGTATTGTGAATACCCCAGCAACTGCACCAGAATTAGAAGTTTTTAATCTTCCAATGGAATAAGTTGAACTTCCTGCCACAGGAGTTGTCGCCCAGGTTCCAGTAATAGTTGCGGTTCTTGTGCCAGCAACATAAGAAGAAATTACAGCAGATTGTCCAGCACCCACACCAGAAACAATGAATAATGTAGAACCAGCATACTCTGAAACATTGTTTGCACCAGAAGCATCTAATGCGAATTGTACTGTACTTGAAGATGCCGCATTTACTGTTCCAGAATAGTGTTCATAACCATTAATACGAATTGATTGACCAGAAGAAACACCAACTAAACTTGCATTGGCAATAGCAAAAGAAGTATTTGGATTAGCATTGACAATAAACGCCTCTGTGTTTGAGGTCTTAATAATTACAGCTGTTCCATTTGTTGTTGATGTTACATTATCAACAATATTGACCGTTTCAAAATTACCAATAGAAGTTTGAAAACTTAAATTGTTTGCATTGAGAATAAATTTATTTGCTCTAGCAACATTAGTCTCAACTAGAGAGGAATCAAAAAACGGATAGATTGTAACATTAGGTCTGAAATCAGAACCAACAAACAGAACACTTCTACTTCTCATGTAAGGAACAATTGAAACATCAATAACTCTGTCACCAATTGTTTCTGTTATTGTTTCCGGTGCAACAAAAGAACCAACTCCAGTTCTTGTTTGTCTTTCATTTAATATATCAGATTGTCGATCAATTAATGTGCCGCCACTCCAAAATTGACTTTGAGCAGTAGAACGACCAGACCAAAATGTCTGCCAACTATCCCATTCATATTGCCATGGAACCAATTCTGTAATTAGCGACCAAGCGTCTTTATCGCCTTCAAGATTAACAAGAACATCAGGTTTACGGTCTACATCAACCCAAATATCTGTTTTTGGTTCAAGTTCTATTTTGCCCAAATAATTAACAACATTAAATGGATTGACATTTATAAATTTAGAAGATTTATTTTGATCAATAAATGCAGTTGATGTTGAACTTGTTGTTATAAATGCGCCATTTTGTGTAAATCCTGAAGAATTAGCAGAATCAAAAGCAAGTAAATGTGATGAAATGTTAAATGATGGTCTTAATTCTTTTCTTGAAGGATCAATAGATGCCCTATAATCATTTTTTGAAACATCAGCAACAGAGTGGCCATTAAATGAATCTACAACAAGACCATTTTTAAATCTTGGTAAGTTTTGTGAATCAAGAATTGTTAAATCTTGTTTTGCAAGAGTTTCTTGTTCAAGCAAAGAAAGACTATTGTAATATTCAAGATTCTCAACTCTCTTTTCTATTCCACCAATATCACGCATTGTATATCGGCGATTATTGATATATTGAATTTCTACATTTGCAGTATTGCCAACATATGCAGGTTCACGAAGAACATACAATGTCATCGCATTGTCTTTATCTTTTGGTTCAACTGGCGTTAAAGAAGGAATACCCTTAACAATTTCAAAGGTTCTACTCTTATTCAGTACCAATTTATCAATTCTTGGTAAGTAGTACTCATAATCAAGAATAATATCTGAACCGTTTTCTGGTACTTTTGGACCAGTTGTGTTTTCATTTACATCAAATACAACAGAACTTGCAGTTGTAGAAGTTGAATTTGCTCGAACTGGTCTAAAATCCAATGAATCTCTTAATTCATATTTTGTTCCATTGGTTGCAGTATAAGAAGGTATATTTTCATAAGCATAACCAGAATATGAATCAACAGTAAAGAAACCAGGACCAGAAGAAACAAATTGATTGAAAGTAATAACAATTGGCCCAACTGGTGCAGCAACACCAGGTTTTAATTTAATTGCTGCATGGCCATAAAATGAATCTCTTTGGCCAGTATCCAAAACATATCGATTTGTTACATTTATAGCAGAAGATGCATTTGCAGTAGTAATTGCAGTATTATTAAAATCTAAAACAGATACCAAATTAATTACATCTGAAGTATGCAAAGACTGTGGAACATCAGGTGTCTTAACCACATTATTTGCTAAAATATGTATTTGTCCACTTGGCCCATAAAGAATAACTGAAGTGTTTGAGAATAAATCTAATCCACCAGCAGTTTGAATGGTTGTGTTACCTGCAACATATGTTTTTGTTTTTTGTGTTGGATTTGAAACATCAATTGTGGCAATAATATTTGCCGTCATGTTGTAACTTTCAGTTACAGTAATTTCTCTTGTTGCAGGATTTACAGTAAATTTATCTGCTGGAATAGGTTTACGGACTTCATATGAAGAACTTCCAGCAGCAGTTGGAACAACTTGATAGTTTATTGCTCTAGCAGAAGTTGATGATGCCGTTGCAATGGATTCACCAGTACCAACACCAAGTGCAGGAGAAACATTTGAAGAGAATGCTTGTGCTTGATATAGTCTTCTATACGAAAGAGATAAATCAGAAATAGTATTACCTGCAATGAAATTTTCACCAAGAGAAAATAACAATGGTTCAAATGTAGTATCTGTAATAAAAGTATCATTAAACGGGGTTGCAAAATCAATTGATCGTTCATCAATGTCAATAGCTGCAACTCTTGTTGTAGTAGATATTGATGCAAGTGATTTTGCTTGAGCAAATTCAAAATCAATAGAAAATGCCGATGTTGTATTTACATTTCCAATAAATGGTTCTGAAAGAGTAATTGTTTGATTTACACCATCAAAAGATGTAATTAATTTTGGAACTTCACTAACTCCAGGGCCAGAAGTAATTCTTACTTTGGCACCACGATATGCCTGACTAACTGTAGAGTATAAATTGTTGCTGACTGTATTGCCAACTGTTATATGTGTTGTATTTGCATTAACAACTTGACCAGTAATTGAACTTGTTTTTACATCAAATAAGAAAGCTTTGTATTCATATGTTGCAGAATTAGATGTATTAGATGCAGAATCAAAAGAAAGAGATTTGATTCTTACAGTACCAATTTTTGTATTACTTACAGTTCCAGTCGATGTAACATTGATTGATGCATTAGGCACACAATGCAAATCTACTGTTTGCAAACTATTAATTGGTAATGTACCAAAAAGAGTATTTGCATAAACAAAATATCCATAATCAGCCGTAAGTCTTTTATTGGCTACATTGTCTGTCGTTCTTGGTTTATCAATTGTAATTTTTGTTGGGCTAATTGTTTCATATTCATACCCATAAACATATGCTTTACCTGGAGACAGTACAACATCCATGTTAGCAGTATTTGAAGCTGATGTATCAAGTGTAATTTTAAATGGGCGAACAGTATAATTGCCAGATTCGTCATATGTTCTTCTTGCAAGAGTATCTTCTAAAACTGAATAAAGAGGAAATCTAACATATGAAATTAAAGTGCCTTCTTCTACTCTTGCAAGTTCAATGAACTTTGTATCATCTGTAGAAGTAAGTGTTCTAGTTGTTAAAACTAAATCAATTTTATACCTGTCTGCACCTGGTGCCTGATAATTTGATGCATCTTGAGCTGGGTCAAGTAATGAAGTGTCAGACGAAGATTGCGTTAAAGCTTCGGTAATTTCAAAACCAATTCTTGCATTTGCGGTTGATTTTGAATACTTTGATGTTGCAATTGTTTGTGCATCATTTTTCAAAAAGAAACCATCATAATAAAATACGCCTTCACTTACAGAAAATGTTTGTCCTGTACCAACACCAGAAGTAGAAACATTTGCAAAAGATTGAGCACTTTCAAATGTAGAAATTGTATCGGTAGAATTAAAAGTACCAAAAATTTCTTTGACTAAAAGTGTTTTTGGATCACCAGTGCCAGAATCAGCATCAAAAACCTTTAAAACTTCTGCTCTTTTTGTTGGAGTAGAAATATTGTCAACAATTGTTTTTCCAGTAAATGCACTTACATTTACTGTAGTTCCTGCATAGGTAGAATCTAATTTTAAATATTTGACATCTTGAAGAAAAGTTTCACCTCCAGTAACTACAGAACCATTTCGAAAAATATGATTACCAAATCTTTCTATTTGTTTTTGTAGAATAGTTTGTGCTTGTGTTAGTTCTCTTGCCTGAACTGCTTTACCAGGCTTGAACAAAACACGAAGAAACTTTTTATCTTCGTCAAAATCATCATAATATGGGTTTACATTAAAATTTGTATCGAGTGCCATGCACGATCCTTAGAAACTTATAATTAATTTAATATTTTCAGCTTGTCCGTCTGCTCTCTCTGTTTTTAGAGCATTTTCAATATACAAAATATCTCCAGTATAAGGTTCAAACTCTGGATTTGTTACTGTTGTAACAATTCTTGATGCGCCAGAATTTGCACCGGTAAGCGTTAAACCTGGAGTAAATTCTCCTTGTACTTTAGTTATCTTTACTTGATTTGTTGTTTGAGCGTACACAAAACCATATGCTGATGCATTATTAGCAGAAGATCCCTGAAAAACATATTCATTTAAAAGATAACTTGAACCAGCAACAATACCTAAAGTGTAATTCTGTGCAATTGTAGTGTTTGCTGTTTCTATATTTACTCTACTGTTCTGATTGTATTTATATGGGTCTCTTAACAATGCAATTTGTCTAAATGAAGTATCTACAGACACTAAACCACCTTCTGTAGAATCTAATTCGCCCATTCGAATAATTAATGACACATTATTTGCGTTTAACTCACTTGCTGGATTAAATGCATGGCCAAATTTTGGTGCAATAATTACACGAGCATTGGCACCTGTTCCAGATCCATAAATTATAGCATTTGCTCTTGAATATCCAGTTCCAATTGTTGAAACTGTAATCTTAGAAACATTTGCATTGGCTGAAGATACACCAGAAACAGTATTTGATAAGATTGCATTGGCTTCTGCTCCAGTACCATCTCCATTCACATAAACTCGGGTTGAGATTGTAATATTGTTTGCATTGCCGCCAACCGCTGTTGTGGCAGAAGATAGAGTGATTAAACCATTAGCAACTGCGATATCTGCGATGTATGTATCTGCGGCAATGCCTGTTCCAGAAATAGACATATTGGCAAGATTTGCAAGAGTTGGAATACTAAAAATAGCTGTTGTTAATGTCGTATTAGACAATCTTAAAGATGTTTGACCTGTCGTAAAAGAATCAACTAAGATATTTGAGGCTTGTCTATAATTTGTTCCAGCGGTTGTTACAATAATTGTTGTTAACTCGCCTTCAACAACTCCTGTTGCATTTACATTAAAATCTAAATCATTTGTAGATGATGGAACCGGCATATATTCATCATTTAAAAACTTATTTGACGGTTTGATATTGTACATATATTTCCAAATGTATCCGTCAGCCGTGGCAATATTACCATTTGATGTTGTGTAATCGCCAGTTGGTTGTACTGTAGAGTTTGCAGAAGAATTATTTGACAGACATTTATAAACATTTCGTGCAGAAGTAATCACATAAAATGGTTTTAAATTCTGACTTGTATTTGTAGATACTAAACTTGAAATTGTAATTGTATCATCGTAGTTACGATATTTGGTATTTGCTGTCCAATTTATTCTTGGAATTACAAAATCTACATCATTGCCAGTAATTCTTTTTGCGGCAAACATATTATCCCATGTTCTTTTTTCCTCAGCTATTGTATCAACTAAACTATCTGGACTTGATTCGTTAGCATAAGGAACATGATTTCCAATAGTAATATAATAAACAGGACTTGTGTTTGATAAATTTCGAAGATCATCACGCCATGTTTTAGCGTTATTGTAACCAGATTTTTTTGTATTGATAGATGGCATAATTTCTATTTATGTCAGTATAATTAAAGTTTGTGAATTAGCATTTGTTGTAAATGCACTTGTTACTCTTAAATTTGTATTTGATATAATACTGCCAATTGTTCTTATTTCACCATTGACAGAGACATTTGATCCAATAGTTATAATGCCTCTATTATTGGCAATGTTAAATCTAGTTCCTGTACCATTTACAAATAAAGAGCTGTTATTGACAGAAACAAGACCAGAAATTGTATTAATTGTTTGTATAGAAGAAATTGTAACATTTTTCGATGTAGCACTTTCTTTATTAAAGAAGGCATAATTGATATAACCAGCTGGATGCAAAAGGTCAAATAATATTTTCTTATAACGACTAAATTCTGTTACAGAAGAAGTAATGTAAGAAAAATCAATATAGAAATTAGAACCTTGTAATTTTCTTTCACTTGAAGAGATAATCGAATCTGAAGATGTCCATCGACCAGGTAATTCTACAAATGAAGAACCAATCTGAGCATTTGCTAATGCTGTGCCGTTACCAAAATTAGTTAAATCTACTTGTGGAATATATTCGTATCCAGTTCCACCACTTGTAAGACTTATTTTTAATATTTGACCAGATACTTGATTACTTAATGCATTTAAATTTTCACCATTACCCATTAAAGATGTAATTTGAACATTTGCACCAGAACCATTACCTGTTCTTGAAACAACAGTAGCTGTTGGAAAATTATCTTGTGTGTAATTTGCTCCACCAACTAATCCTTTTGAGAAAGAACCAATAGGTCTATTATTTGCCCAAGATGTTCCATCAAAAAATTGAAAGTTTACATTTACTGTGGCTGAAGTAGAAGAAGTTATTGCATTAATAAATCTTTGTTGACTGGCAACTACAATTTTATCTCCAACTTGCAATTGATTTTGAAATAAAGTATTTGTGCCAACTAATTGATTTGAATTGTTTAATATGTTTGCAGTACCATCTATTCTTGGTGGTTGAATTTCAATGAGTGTTATTGTGCCATTAGCATCAACAGTTTTTACTGCTGCGGCACCATCTAAACCATAAGTTCCAGCTGGATTTGTTCCAAAAACAACTTCATCACCAACATTGTACGATAGTCCACCATTAGAGATATCAATTCTACCAATTGAATTAAATGTTTTGATATCAAAAAATTCATCATCTACTTGATATATTGCACCCTCAGAATCTAAAATTGCTGTGTTTAAAGATGTATCTGAAAAAAGAATAATTGCATTTGTAATTGGACCAATACCAGTTACTTCTAAAGGAGTCAATGCATCAGCAATTCGAGTTGAAACATTTTCAGATAATGGACTTAAAAATCCATAGTTTGAATTTGAGATTGGAACATTTGCATATGCAGAAATTAAATCAGCAGTTACAATATATGTGTTTGCAGTAAAATGAGAAGAGTTAACGGCATCTACTGCACCAGTAATTATAGATGAACCAATATTAGAACTTCTTATAACACTTGAAATTCCAAATCCTGCACCTCCATAATTAACAACAATATATGAAGTAAATCCAGTAGAGATTTGCGAAACTTCTGCTGTAGCATCAACTATTGCTCCGCCACCAACAATCGTAACTGCATCTCCAATGTTATAGCTTGAACCTCCATCGACAACATTAATACCAGTAACTGTTGAAAATGTGTCTGCCTCTAATTCAATTAAAGAATCATCAAAACCAATTATATTTGTTGTAACACTTTCACCATTTTGAAATGTACCAAGAACAGATTTTCTATCAACAAAAAGTTGAAAAGGCAAACCAAAATTTAATTGATCTGTAATTACTTTCGATACTGCATTTTCAATTAATGCAGTTGCACCAGAAGATTTTCCTGTAACTTTTCGATTATTGAGTAAAGAAATTTGAAAATCAGAATATACGACTTTTACATTTGAATTTGCTACAGGCGCAGTTACAAAAATTATTTTATTTGTTTCTTTTCTTATAAAGTAATCTGTACCTTCAGTTTTTAAAACATCATTTACATAAACATCTATTTCGCCAGGTTCTACTGGTTGTGCAATAGTAAAAGATTTATTTGTACCATTTGCGGTATGTAAACTTCTAACATCAGTTTCAATGTTAATGATGTTATCAACAGTCCACTTACCATCAGAAGCTCTAAGAATATTATTTTTTGGATATACAACTTCAACTTCGTCATTAAAAATTAAACGAAATAGAAGTTTAAATGATTTTTCACTACCTCTTGCGAGATAAAGCGGTAAAATATTTTTAATTAAAAAATCTTTTGAAACTTCAACATCTCTAGGTATTAAAGATGCAAAATTATTAAAAAATGAAGCTTCAAAATCTGCAATAGAGGCATCTACATCAGATATATTTTTTAATTTTTTTGCTTGATTAAGCACATCATTATTTTGAGTGCCTTGTTCATTTTCTAAAAATTCATAGTATGCTTCTAAAAATGTTTGAAAGAGTGGATACTCATCCCTAACAAATTCAGGAAGTTGCCGATTGACAAGTAACGATGTTTTAAAATCTGTCATTGTACTTTTTGTAGAACTGTTTCAATTGATGTTGGATCATCTTCATCAATTGTCAAAATTGTATTCTTTATAGATTCTAATATTCCCTCATCAGCTTCTATTGTAAGACGAATCTGACCGTCATCAGAGGCAAGTGAAAGAATATTAATACTATTGATAGTAATAATACCAGTTTCGTAGTTTATTTCGCCTGCATCTGAATTTACAGTTTGTCTTTGAGCATTTGAATCAAAATAAACAGTTCTTAGATTACCAATTCTAGCGTCAACAACAGCACTTGCCTCAGCGCCAAAACCATTTCCACCAGAAATAGTTACTGTTGCCTGATTGTAGTTAATGCCTCTGTTTGTAATATTAATACTTTCTATTCTTCCATTAACAACAATAGCCTCAGCTGCTGCACCAATGCCATCACCAACAATTGTAACAGTTGGAGTTTCTGTGTAACCAGTTCCTGCATTTGTTACATCAATTGAAGA
>Ga0315909_10009991_pt1 | contig 10178 bp, 2 predicted proteins | sample LakEriMetagenome_11_FD_203527 | JGI IMG/M metagenome (GOLD analysis project Ga0315909, IMG submission 203527) | Freshwater fungal communities from buoy surface, Lake Erie, Ohio, United States - Buoy 2 MA125 | ecosystem: Environmental > Aquatic > Freshwater > Lake | place: USA: Lake Erie, Ohio...
CCCCTGCTCTTATAGCTAATTGACCTTGCCCTGTTCTAAGGCTTTCATCAGTATTCTTATTTATACCTGAGTCAATATAACTCCATGGGATATACATAGGGTTAGTCATACCATTTGTATTCCTCATGGCATTAGAAGCCATTCCAAGCGGAGCTGTTTTATTGAAAGCGTCTCTAGCAGCCTCGTATGTCTTTATTGTATTTGCATCAAAATTAGCAGCCTTTGATGAAGGATTTTGATAAGCGTCATAGATTTTAGCGTAATCTAAATCTCCATAAGTTGCTTTTGCAGGATCTACTCCATCCTTTAAGAAATTTGGATTGCTTAGAAATGAGTTATAGATTTCTTCAATCATCTTTAAATCATCCCCATAAGACCTTCTAATAGACTCATCAGCCAAACCTCTACCAATATAATCATCAGCAACTGTATTTGAATTAAAAGACTTGAATCCATGTTCTAAAATGTGACCTAATATGCCTGCTGAAAATCTATTAGCTTTTCTATTTTTACCTGATAATTTAGGTAATTTATTAAAGTAATCGTTAGTTAATTCAGTTTGAAAGCTTCTCATTTTTTTAATAGCTCTGTCAGTACCACTAACGATAAACTGATATACAGGAGATTCTTTCAAAATACCCAACAACTTTTCATAGTTCTGAGCTTCGTTTAATCTAAGGAATTGACCTAATTGCTTTAGATTATATAACTTTTCAGTTATCTTTTTTAAGGTAGTAGATAATTTATTAACCTGATTTAACCCTTTAATCTCCAACTTATTCAATACCCTATTCGCTTGATATTCTGGAACAAATCCATTTACAGCGCTTTCTACAACATCATTAAGCATTTGAACATCCTCTATGCTTAATTTATTAATGAAATCAGGGTTATTCTCTATAATTCTTTTTAACTCATTGATAACAGCCTTTTCAGTCTCTGTCATCTCTGAATAATCAATAGTAGGTATTAACCCTTTTATATTGTCAATTATAGTGTTTTTTAAATCATTTATCTCATTTTGATATACAGTATCGTAAATCTTCTCTCCATTCTCCAACTTAAATAGATTATCCATAGCCGACTCATATTGAGCATCTGACAATAATCCTTGAGCGTATAGACTATTAATTACAGTAGCTGCGGAATTTACCGCTTTCTTAAAATTCTTGTAATTATCAAAAGATTTATTTAATGTCTTTGCAATATCAGAAATCTCTTTGTAAATATCATTTAACTTTGATGCGTCATTAACCGCCTTAACAAAAGCAAATGATTCATTAGTTTCTAGAGCCTTCTGCTTAGCGTCCATAACTGTGTCAAACAATGTTTTACCATTAGGCATCATTTGATACATCACCTTATGATTAGGGATAGCTTTATTAAGCTCTTTTACAGCCTCAGCATAAACCTCTAAGTCAGCCTCAGAAAGAGTTAAATCTCCATTCTTATCATAAATAGGAAGGGTTGTAAACTCTCTAACAGCCTGAGTAAATCTATTGTTCTTTCTCTTACCCCTAGCTCCCTTTTGATTGCTAACTATTTTATCAATAGAATCCTGTAAAGATGCGTTATTTATGATTTCGGATACATTATCCATGAATTTAATAAGCTTAGCATCATTGTCAACACTTAAAGCTTGCCTTATTATAGTTTTAACTACTGCGGATTTAATTTCACCTCCTTTTTTCAAGACTTTTAATGAGTCATTAACAGCTTGTACAATACCTTTTTTAAAATCTCTAATATCCTTTATTTTCTGCTTGTAATTAGCTTTAGAATTAGCATCACTTTTTAAATTATTTAGCAATGATTTTATAGCTCTCCCAAGATTTTTGATTTCAGCATTAGCTTCTTTAAGCTCTGCCTTAACCTCTTTGGTTTCTAACTGAGCCATCTTTTTGTCAAAATCAGAAACCGCTTTCTTTGACTCTGCCGCCTCTACTTTTTCCTGAGCCTTCTCCTTAACTTCAGAAGTCTTAGTCTTCTCCTTTTCAATAGCCTCTTTTAACCTTTCAGCGGCTCTTTTACGCATCTCCCTCTTCTCGTCTGTAAACTCTTTCTTCTGCTCTTTTAAAGCCTCAGCGGTAGCTTCTTGCTTAGCCTCAGACTCTTTTAACTTCTTAGCCTGACCAGCTAAAATTTGACGTATTTCTGCGCCTTCAGAAGGTGTTAATTTAATATCATTTTCCTTAGCTATATCTCGCAATACAAAAGCTTGATTAGAAGCCATTAAAGTCATTAACTGCTTCTTTGTAAGGTCAATCTCTTTCCCTGTGGAAAGCCTCATAGTAAATACACACCTTCTTTTCGCCATTACTTCTTCATTTCTTGGTCAAAGATAATAAATCCACAAGGATCGTCTTTAATGATTTCTAAACGAGCAATCAAGTCTCCATATTCACCAACAGCTTTACGCTGAATCTCAATGAACTCTAATAGTATTTGCTGACTAATCGGGTCATTCATCTTAAATATCTCAACATAGAAATTAAGGAGTTCATTTTCCATTTCAAAAGCTGATGTCAAAGAAGTCATCAAAGAGTCAACCTGAGTTGTGATAGCAGGAATAGTAGGCATTTCAGCCTCATATCCTACATCATTCAAGAAGTCAACAAGCTTTTGGAAATGAGTAAGTTCGTCTTCACTCTCACCCAAGAAGAACGATTGAGTACCAAAATACCCCATCATTTGCATTTTTGTTGCAAAATGACGATATGTATGACTGGCTAACATTTCTTTCTGTAATGCATCCATAAACATTGATGCGACTGTAGAATCAATTATTTGAGTTTTCATATTCTTAAATTATACAAGTTTTGATAAAACCTAAATCCTCGGCTAATTTGTCAAAGTTACGATTAATTTCGACTAGTTTTTCACCTTCTTCTCCTAATTTTTCAGCAACTTCTTTTTCAGCACTAATGACTGCTGAAGCACTTGAATCTTCCGCTACTAGTAAAGTATCAATAGCATCTGTTATATCCTTATACTCATTCATTAATTCGGAAACATCTTCCTCTTTAATCCCTTGAGATTCTTGACCACCTACCGCTTTACCTTCTTTTAATACTTGATTACCTGAATTAGGAATTATCAAAGCTCCACCACTATTGGGATGTAATGTGTTATATCCAGAATATTGGCTATATGATACTACACCATTTTTAGCAGCAGGCTTACCTGTATAACTACCAGCATCGTAGAATCCTATTGTAATCTCATTAGCAGGAACTCCATATTTTTCAGATATAGAAGAACCTTCTTTCTGAATCATATTAATAGAACCACTAAAATCCCTTACAATTAAATTGCCTTTTTTATCTTTGAATATAAATACAGCAGAACCGCCAGAGAATCTAGAATACGCATCCTTACCAGCTGATGTAAACAATAAGCTTGGAACATCCTTACCATCCTTAGTCTTTAAACCAAATACAGTACCCGACTTAAATCCAAAATTTCTACCATCTGCCTTTGAATTAAAATCAATATCTGATAATTTATATTGATTCAATTTAGTTATAGTAATATCACCCTGTTTTAAATCAGATGCTTTTTTATAGCTTACATTTACAGACCCATCACTATTCTTCTTAAATACAGGTACATAATCGTTCAAGCTAATATCTCTTCCAACCCTTTGTTTTTTAAACAAATCAGACTGCACACTTAACTCTTGATCCGTAGTTTTATTTGTTAAATCAACACCTTGGTCGTCCAATATCATAAAGTGAGCAACACCTAATGCGTTGTTATACACATCACTGCTTTTACTTCTACTTTTAATTGAGCCTGGAATGTAGTTGAAACCATTTTCATTAAAGAACTGATTTCTAATCATTATCAATTCACTGCCCTTAGTAGCTCTAGCGTGACTATCCTTTACCTTACCAACAACTTGAGTAAATGTGTTATCCGCTTTATATTTAACATCCTCAGGATTTACAGATACTGATGGTGCATCCTGTAATTCTGAATTGTTTACAAGCTGTTCGTTTTTATTAACATCATATAACCCTAATTTCACCATACCCCTAACAGCAGTTTCCTGCACGTTAGTAGGTAAAATAGATATAGCAAATTCAATAGAGTTATTAGCATATCCAGTGGACATTAATTCAATACTTCCAAAAGATACTCCAGTACTAGCCGCTATTGCTAAAGCTATAAGTCCTTTTCTAATGTATTTAACTACTTTAGATACAGCATTTTTGAATTTAGACTTAGTGTTTTCAACAAACTCTTTAGATCCAGAAAGAACTTTTGCAACTTCATCTGCGATTCTTTGCTTCACCTTAGATTTAGAAATACCTAATTCTTTAGCTATTTCCTCTTGCTCTTTATCACTTACCTCATTATCAATTACTTTATTTACCGTTGCCTCTTGATCTTTAGCAAATTCAATAGCATCTTGAACCTCTGGTCTTGATTCTTGAGAAGATTCATAATTATCTTCAGCCTCTTTTTCTAATTCAGGAGTTACCTCTTCTACATTACCTTCGACTTGCTCTCGTGGAGTTGGCTCTTTTTCTTCAACAACTACTTCTTCAGCAGCTTGCACTTCTGGAGCCTTTTCTTCTGTTTTCTTTTTTGATTCAAAATTCTCTATAACAGTTACTTCTCCAAAGTTTAGTCCATAAGGAGATGATAAATTTTTAAAGGTGTCAATAGCCTCTTCACCAACTTTCTTTCCAAATTCCCTTATGTTGAATTGAGAATCTAATTCTTGTCTCACATAATCAGTACCTGTATCAATCACCTCTACTTTCATATTATAAAATTGACCAGTACTCTTGTTTAATTTAGACAAAACTCTAAATACATAAACAGCGTCATTGATTTTTCTCAAGTATATATCACCAACCTTTAAATCTTGCCCTCTCTTTTTAACTGTTTTAAAATCTTTAGCCTTTACATTAGTCCCTCTATTTTCCTTAGCTTTTTGATTATGCTCGATTATTTTCTTCCTATTAGCAGCTTCTTTATCCTTCATTGACATCTCACCAGTTACTTCTTGAGCCTCTGGTTCAACTTTTTGTTCAGTAGCAGGCTTAGTCACCTCAGGAGCTTTCTGTTGCTCTACACCCTCTTGGGTAGCTTCTTGATTAACTCTTTTTACATCATCTAACTTTCTTTTTATTACAGCAGCGGCATCTTCTTCAGTAAACCCATCAGATGCGAATTCATTAGATATTTTTTTCAATAATTCTTTAAAAGAACCCCTTTGATCCATGTACGCTCTTGCAGACTCTCTTAGTTTTAAACCATCAGAATAGGAAGAAGATGGGTTTCCAAAAAATGCATCTTTAAAATCTTTTTCAGATTCATTTAAAGAAACTTCTCCAGAGTATTTATCTACGATTGATTTAACCTTTCTAGCTTCAGTGTTGTCAATATAAGCACTAAATCCATTAGGCATAGTTTTATTTTTCTCTATTAAAGAATCTAAAATAGATTTTATAGATTCTAATGGAGCGTTCATAATACTCTTCCATTCTCTATTCTCTAATTCCTTGTCTATTTTATTGAATAGAGACTTATCTTTTTCATCCTTCGATTTTTCTATTTCATATTGCTTTTTCTCTAATTCATCGGATGACATAGATTTAATATCAACTACCTCTTCTTCTACACCCTCTTTGCTGACTTCTTGACCTTCTTGGGGAGCTTTTTCCCCTTGGACGCTTTGTCCCATTCCTTGAGGTTCACCCCCTGTTTCTGTAGTTGCTCCTTGTTGGCGTGGAAGAACTTCCTCTGTGCTTGGCTCTTGTATGGCATTTTCTTTATTTTTTAAATCTTTAGCGTGAATGGCGTTTACAGGGGCTTGCTCAACAGCAGGCTTATTCTTGTTATGCAACTCCAATTCAATTTCATCTTTAATCCTAGCTTTATCAGCCTTATCTATCTCGCTATTTAGAATCTCTAATCTTCTAGCATCTTCTTCAGAAATGTTAGATATGTCCTCAGTCTTAGGATCTGTGATATTGTAGTTAGAATAAATTTGGCTCTTTAAACCATCTAACTCATTAATCCTCTTAGTGTTGCTATCAATACCTTGCTTAATCTCACCCTCTTTAGCTGACCATTCCTCCTCCTCTTTTGTTTTAGGTCTTGAAGCCTCATCCAATTCTATTTCGTTTATGGTTTCAGTATCAGCCTTATTAATATCCTCAGTAGCTTCTCTAATTGCTTCTGCGGCTATTTCTTGTTGGTCAGGAGGTAGTTGGTCAAAAGACTTTTTAGATTGAGCTATAAATACATCTCCGACATAATTACCAGCACCAAATCCCAAACCCATAACATAAGATGCTACTACAAATTGAGTCATAGCATCAGCGTTAGGGAATCTTTTAGAAAACTCCTTTTTAAATGCTTCAAAACTATCACTTTGCTTATATATGCTAGTCAATTCTTCACCCATTTCTTGAGCAACCTCACCAGTAGGTCTTGCAATCAATACAGCCCCAACCTTTTGAATTTGCTTAATTGCTTCAGGGGCTTTATTCCCAAAAGTTCCCTGCAACATATAAACATAATCATCTACTCCGTTCTCTTTAGTCAAACCTTGCAATGCCATTCTAACATCATCCTTCTGCGCTCCCAAAGCTTCCAATGCGGCAGCCTCTTCTTTTGTATATGCTTTTCCTGCTACAGCTTCAGTTACATCATCAGCCTTCCCCAATATTAATTTACCAGCCTTACTCAATAACTTATTTACAGGAGCCGCAGCAATAGCACCACCAACACCTGTTAAAAATGTAAGTTCATCACTCTCCCCATCATAAATCAACTGATTAGCCATTTCAAAGTTGTAACCTTCATCTAATGAGTTGAAAATAGTATTAGTGATTTTCTGTCCAGTACCTCCTAATTTAGAGTATCTTTTCAATCCATACTCAGCAATCTTTCTAAACATTGGAGTAGCTTTAACAATACCCTCCCCAATCTTTAATGAAGTGTTTCCGATAGGAGCGCTTACTGCTATATTAGCTCCAAAACTTAAAGTAGTACCAAAAAGATCTCCCCAATATTCAGAGCTATAAGGATCAGCAGGAGCAGCTGTTGTTTCAATATATGATTTATCTTTATCACTAAATGAAATACCTGCGTTTTTAGCAATACTTTGTAAATTCTCTGAGTGCATTTGAGCATTATCAGTAAAATCTAAACCTCCTGCCAAAAACTCTTTTGCAAACTTCTCTCCTGTAGCCTCCCAAAATCCAGGTCTATCTTCAGGATTCACAAACCTTTTTAATGATGTAAGGTAATACAAGTCTTTTAACTCGCTTTGTAATTTTGAATAAGAATCCTTTATTTTATTCCTCATTTCCTGAGGAAGAGAATCCGCATCTTTATTTGCGTTATAGAAGCGGTCATAAGCAGTAAGCCTTGAGTTAAGGTAATTAATCAACTTATCCTGAGCTGTAGCCCCTGGAAGTTTATTATATTGAGCCTGCCCTATATTATCTTTTAAACTACCTGGGTTTTTGGCTAACTCAATAATACCCATTCTTCTTTGCAACTCTCTCTTTTCATCCAATAATACTTCTTCTCTTAATGCCGCCTCTCCTGTTTGAAACAAGTTATCAATCTCTGCAATTCTATTTTTATATCCTTGATTAGTTTGCTCTCTAGCTGCATCTAATTCATTTTGTTTTTTAGATATAAGGGCAAAATACTCATTCTTTTTAGATTCAAATAAATTAGCTGCATTTGGATCTGTTTTAGCCTTCTCATATAAAGAAGCTAATTCAGAGTTCATCTTTTGAGTTAGATTGTCTATATCGCTAGATATTCTATATTCATTCTCAAATTCGGGATCTATAAATTCAGCAGCATAAGCATCTCTTAATCTCTTCCCATATTCAATATCACCTTTCTGAGAGTTCTTAGCGTTTTGCAAAAACATCTCATAATACTTCGATGTTTCATTTTCAGGGTCTGAATACAACTTCTCAATATCCTGAAAGTTAATAAGTTCTGGTTGTTTACCTTTCTCCTTCTCAATAACCTTTTGCAATTCCCCTTCTTCAACAGTCATTGGAGCTGGAGGAGTAACAACTGGTTTTGTAGATTCAGAAACAGCCTGTTGAGGCTTTAATGATTCAGCAATAGCTTGGTCAGCCTCCTCTCCTCTTACGATAGTTCTTTTTGTAGTTTCAGGCTTTTTTGCAGCCTGTTGAGCAGGTGCAACTCTCTCCGTACCTGCTACTTTTGGAGCAGTAGGAATCTCACCAAACTTAGGTGTTGGCTCTAAATAATCTATTGAACCTGCAAAACTCTTACCCGAAGATTGGGCAGGCTTTGAGCCACTTGTAGGTGGGGTTTTCTGCGAGCCAACTTGCGAAGGCTCTTTTTTTTTTGGAGTTATTACACTCCTAAATTGGTCTTTATTCATTTGCCCTTGAGCAAATCGACTATACATATCGTAAAAAACCTCATTATCAGAATTTAATAAAGATATGAAAGAATTTTTATCTTCGCTATAACCTTTAGATACAGCGTCTTGAAACATCTTATCTATTAACTCTTCATTCATAATATCAATTATTTCTTCAATTTCTTATTTGCGTAATTAACTTCACCATAGAAATTTCTCTGCATCCAGTCTGTTGTACCTTCCAATCTATTATTCTCAGCAGCTAATAATGTTTCAAATTCAGACGCTACATCTTTACCATAATTAACTTTAAATGAAGCTAAATTATTACTAGCATATTGACCTTTTCCTATAGGTATAAACTCATCATTCCCTGTAACTATAATATATTTTTTAGTGTCAGGGTCTTGTTCAACAGTTCCTTTTTGGTTATTTTTTCTTTCCCAATCATTTCTAGCATTTTCAGCTTCTTTTTCAGATTCAAAATAACCTTGATCTCCTTCTCTAACTAATCTTTTACCAACTAAAAACGCCCCATCTGTACCTCTCAATATTGTTTCTGTTGGTTTTATATACACTTTTTCTCCATTTTCATTTTCAAATTCAGCATATTTAGGAACTGTTATTTTTAATGAATCATTGAATTTAGTGGTTTCATATTTCTTAGATGGTTCAAAACGAGTCTTTTCAGCTGTTTTTTCTTCATCAGTCTTAGGTGTTGATCTAGGTTGACTTACTTTATATGTATCATACAATGTGACTACATTATCACGAATATATTTTTTAGCAGCCTCAGCATCTTCAGATTCTATAAGTTTATTATCATAAAGATTTTTAATTAATTGCTCTTTTGCACCTGGATATAAATTATCTAATTGCAACCATCTTTGATTCGCATAATTATCAAGCTCTTCTTTCTTAGTAGATTCAGTCAATGATGATAAATCTTCAGGCTTAGGGAAGTTTTCACTAAAATATTTATTCAAGTCAAACTCCTTAGGCTTATCAGCCTTTTTCTGCGCCCATAAATCTAATTGACCTCTAAAATATTTAATTACTTCTTCAGGGCTTTCTTCAGGAATCTGACCATTTATAAACAAATCACTCATCACTTGTTTCCTCCTATCTGTAGATAAATCGAAATATTTACGATTAGCCATTTCGTCTAATCTTCTAGGATCTGTTTGCAATAATTTACCTGTTTCATCAGTAGCAACAGGGAAATCTTTCTTTAACCATGTAATCAAATCAAATTGCTTCAATGGTTTTACAGTGCTGATAGTCTTAAATCCTGCATTTATACCTCCATTTTTATAAGCATCTGTAACAGCTTTATCATACGCCTTTACATCCTCATCATTGTAATCCTTCCCTAAGCTACCAATCATTGTCTGCATATTTTTATTATATGTCTCGTATGACTTTTCGTTCTCACTTTTCATAGTGTTTAATTCACCTTTTAGCTTATTTAAACCCATGTGAAAATCCTGATTAATAGGCTTTCCCGAAGCTCTCCATTCTGAAACAAAATCACCAATCTCGTTTACTTTATTCTCAAAATCAGACCTCGCAATCTCCCACTTAGGATCATACTCAATACTAGAAATGTATTGATTTAACTTCTCTTGGCGAGTTTTCTCATTTAATAAATCCTTCTCCTGCTCCAACTTCTTTTGTTGCAGCATATTATTCATATAGTCTTGAGCAACATCAAAAGGGTTTGGCGCACCCAAATTATATTGTTGGGCATATCCTGTACCTTGTCCTGAACTATATTGTTCTGGAGCTAAATCGG